>OGGQ01001949.1_pt1 | contig 24600 bp, 22 predicted proteins | sample 1571191 | NCBI WGS metagenome assembly OGGQ01 (sample SAMEA2582061, study PRJEB24529) | metagenome | biome: Human gut stool | place: China | collected 2011
GCACCATGGTGGCCGACTCCGACGACGTGGAGAAGCACCTGAGTCCCGAGCAGCTCGACCAGTGGAGGCGCGAGCGCAAGGTGGACGACGACCCCCGCGTTACTAAGGTGGGCCACTTCCTGAGGAAGACCTCCCTCGACGAGCTGCCCCAGTTCCTGAATGTGCTGGCCGGCCAGATGAGCGTCGTCGGCCCGCGTCCCGTCGTTGAGGACGAGCTCGCGGCCTACGGCGACGATGCGGCGGAACTCCTCTCCGTCAAGCCCGGCATCACCGGTTGGTGGCAGGTGCGGGCGAGAAACGACGCGACCTACGAGGACGGCAACCGCCAGGAGCTGGAGCTGTTCTACGTGCGCAACGCCTCGCTCGCGATGGATGCGAGGGTGTTTTCGAGGACGTTCGGAATTATGTTCGGAAAAGGCAGGACGGGAAGATGATCATCACCAAGACCCCCTTCCGCATGTCGTTCTTCGGCGGCGGCACGGACATGCCGGAATTCTTCAACGAGCACGGAGGCTCCGTCATCTCGACGACCTTCGACAAGTACTGCTACGTGACGGCCCGGCACCTGCCGCGGTTCTTCGAGTACCGAAACGAGCTCGTCTACTCGAGGATCGAGCGGGTCGGCGACCCGTCGGAGTTCGAGCACCCCGCAGTGCGCAACGCCATGGAGATGCTCGACATGCGCGAGGTGCGCGTCGCCTACGAGGCGGACCTGCCGGCTCGCTCGGGGCTGGGCACCTCCTCCTCGTTCGCCGTCGGCATGCTCAACGCCTTCCACTGCATGAAGGGCACCTACGCCTCCAAGGAGCGACTCGCCAAAGAGGCCATCCGTCTCGAGCGCGAGCTGTGCGCCGAGGCCGGCGGTTGGCAGGACCAGGTCGCCGCGGCCTACGGCGGCCTCAACCGCATCGACTTCGCCGACGGCTCCTTCGCCGTCAGGCCCGTCGTCATGCCAAACGAGCGCAAGCGCGAGCTGGAGGCGAGCCTCATGCTGTTCTTCACGGGCTTCACCCGCTTCAGCTCGGAGGTGCAGAGGGCCAACGGGGCCGCTGACAGGACGGTCCGGCTCAAGGAGATGCTGGCCATGGTTCCCGAGGCTGAGGCGGCGCTCACGGACAAGTCGAAGCCCCTCTCCGAGTTCGGACGCCTGCTCGATCACGCCTGGAAGCTCAAGCGGGGCACGGGCCCCAAGGTTTCCACCGACGCGATCGATGCGCTGTACGAGCGCGGGAGGGGTGCCGGCGCCCTGGGAGGGAAGCTCCTCGGCGCGGGCGGCGGCGGGTTCCTGCTCTTCTACGCCGAGCCCGACGCGCGCGATTCGGTGCGCGAGGCCATGGACGGCCTGCTCCATATCCCATTCGCGTTCGAAAAGGACGGCGCTTCGGTCGTCTACTGCGATGCAGGAGACTACGATCTAGGACAGGAGGAATGATGGACGACAGGTGCCCCCAGAATCTCGAGGAGATCGTCCGATCGCTGACCGATCGCCATCCGGATCTGATCGCATGCGAGCCCGACATACGTGCGGCCGCTGCGCTGCTTGCCGGCTCCTTTAAGGCTGGCAAAAAGCTCCTCGTATGCGGCAACGGCGGCAGCGCCGCCGACTCGGAGCACGTCGTCGGCGAGCTCATGAAGAGCTTCCGCTTCAAGCGGCCGGTCGACGGAGGGTTCTCGGCCGCTTACCGCGAGGCGAACGGAGAGGACGCGCCCGGCTGGCTGGAAGGCGCACTTCCCGCGATCTCGCTCGTGTCGCAGACCTCGCTCTCGACTGCCTTCGCCAACGACGAGTCCGCGGTCGGCGTCTTCGCGCAGCAGGTCTACGGCTACGGCGAGGACGGTGACGTCCTGCTCGCGATATCGACCTCGGGGAGCTCCGCCAACGTCGTGGAGGCCGCCAAGGTCGCCCGCGCCAAGAAGGTCAGGGTCGTGTCTCTCACCGGGGCGCGGGCCTCGGTGCTCTCGGCCCTGTCGGATGCCTGCGTGCGCGTCCCAGCGACCGAGACCTTCGAGGTCCAGGAGCTGCACCTGCCCGTCTACCATGCGCTCTGCGCCGCGGTCGAGGCGGAGCTGTTCGGGGGCCGCGATGCGTGAGCCCGCTTATCGGGGCACCGCCGATAGGATCCGCGAGGCGGTCGTGCTCGCCGGCGGCTTCGGCACGCGCCTGGCGCACGTCGTGCCAGACGTCTGCAAGCCCATGGCCCCCGTAGCGGGGGAGCCCTTCCTGCGCCGCGTGCTCGATCAGCTCGACGCGGCCGGATTCGCCCGCGTCGTGGTCGCCGACGGCTACCGTCGTGAGCAGATCGAGTCGTACTTCGCGGGCGCGTACCGCGGCCTGGAGGTCGACTACAGTCCGGAGGATTCGCCGCTCCTCACCGGGGGCGCGGTCAAGAAGGCCCTCTCCGTCTGCACGCGGCCCGAGGTCTTCGTCCTCAACGGCGACACATGGCTCGACGCGGACTTCCCGGCCATGGAGCGCGCGCTGTCGGCGAGCCCCGAGGCGTCCTGCTGCATCGCGGTCAAGCGCATGGCCGGCTGCGGCCGCTACGGCACCGTGGAGGTCGCGCCCGACGGGGCCGTCCGCGCCTTCCGGGAGAAGGGCCCCTGCGAGGACGGCCTCGTCAACGGCGGCGCCTACCTCATCAGGCGCGGCGCGCTGGCGGGCGAGCCAGACGCCTTCCCGCTCGAGGACGGCTGGCTGCGCCGCGCGGCCTCGGAGGGCGCGCTGGTCGCCTGCGAGGCGGAGGGCGGCTTCGTCGACATCGGCGTGCCGGAGGACTACGCCCGCGCGCAGGGGATGTTCGCTGGGCGCGGGGAGCGCGTGCGCCTCGCGATGTTCGACCGCGACGGCACCGTCAACGTCGACACGGGGCACCTGCACGAGTTCGAGGGGTGCGAGCTCGTCGCGTCCACCGTCGACGCCATGCGCCGCTACTCCGAGGACCCCGCATGGCGGATCGCCGTGGTGACGAACCAGGCCGGCATCGCCAAGGGCATGTACTCGGTCGATGACATGCGCCTGCTGCACCGCCGGATGGCGCGGGCGCTGCGCGAGCGGGGCGTCGAGGTCGACGCATGGTACTTCTGCCCCCACCATCCGGACTTCACGGGGTCCTGCGGCTGCCGGAAGCCGGAGCCCGGCATGCTCGAGCGCGCCATGCGCGACTTCCGGGTCGACCCCGCCGAGTGCGTGATGCACGGCGATTCGGAGAAAGATGCCGAGGCCGCACGAAGGGCCGGGGTCGAATTCGTCGAAGTAGAGAATCCGATTGAGTGCAGATAAATCTAGCGATGCATTTCCGATTGCCGCCCTTTCGGAGGATCTGCTTGATGGGTATCAAGGTCAGGAGCGAGGTTTTGAGACGCTTGCGTACTTCTCTTAGAACATTAGGCTTACTTGCAAATCCGCGAACCAGTTCCAATCGGAGCGGGCTTCCCGCTCCCCCAACATCCCATATGAACTCTTTGAATTTGCAACTGCAGGGCATCGCGCTCTGGGTTCTAGCATTATGCAAGCGAGAGAGGCTCTATGCTTGATTCGAGCTCGATAGCAACCAATCGCGTACTTCTCATTTCTTTTTCAGAGCTGCCAACCCTCCAACGGTACCTCTATCTTCTCCAAGGATGTCTTGAAGAGATGGGTGTTGACACATGGACGATCGGCTCGTCAAATGTGGCCATCGCTCGCATCGCAAACAATAACAATATCTTTTTCGAAACCCCTAATTCGCCAAAGCCAAGCTTCTCCTCTTTAGGAGCACTCAAGGCTAGCTTATCGGCGATCGCGGACAAGATCGTCGAGATCGACCCCGAACTAATCCATTTTGTGAACAAGCATACATGGAATTTCTTTCTCATATGTAGTCTGAAGAAGAGGCTCCCAAAGGCGAAAATCGTCCACACCTTCCACGATCCGGTCGGACACGCCGGTGACTCGGTGCAAAAAGGCGTGATCCTGTACCACAAAATCGTTCAACGCTTACTTGACGGAATCGTAGTTCATTCGGCCATTGCCAAGAAGCAGGCTGTCGAACAGCTCAAGCCCAAGTGTTCTGTCTACCACGCCCCTCTCGGAGCAACCGAATGGCGCAGCTTCCATCAACCTAGACTAACAAATAAGGTTCTCATATTCGGACGTATTAATTTCTACAAAGGCGTGAAATACTATCCGTCGATTCTCGACGAACTTTACGCGCTAGACGACCGGATAGAAGTCGTCATTGCAGGCAAAGCCGCTGACGAAATCGACGAAGAGCTACTGAAGGAGATCGAAGGGAAACCAAACTGCTCTCTTAGAAACGGTTTTATTGCCGAGGCGGATATAGACAATCTCTTCGAGGAGGCAAGTATCGTCCTCGTACCGTATACATCGATAACCCAGTCTGGCGTGATTCTCGACGCTTATAGTCGATCGCGCGCGGTTGTCTGCTTTGATATTCCCGGAATCGGGCAGTATGTTCCGGATGAGAAATGTCGGGTTCCCGCTTTTGATTGCAAGGCGCTTGCCGGGAGAGTCGGCTTGCTGCTGTCGAGCAAGAGCGAATTGACGCGAGCCTCGAAAGACGCATGGGACTACGGGCGAAACAACTTTACGCCACAGTCGATGGCCCGCTCCCTTCTGGACTCTTATGAAGCTATAGAAGGGCGGCGACCTTGACCGCCGTCGACGAAAAAACGAAAGCGTCGGCCATGTTCGCCCTCCGTTTACCTCTGTTTTGCCAGAGAAGGCGTGGAAATGGATGTCGTGGCGGCTTAGACAATACCGCGCTTATGCGCCTTCAGAAGGCTAATGCGAGCGAGATTAATGGTGCAATGGGAACGAGGGGAGCTGTGGAAGTATGTGAGGCGGTCGCTAATTCATGATTGTTATCCTTGTTTTCCTAGCCGCACGAATGTTGATTCGTAACTGTAGGGTTTTTTCTAACAAAGAGAGGGCCGTCATTTCTACGGTGACGGTCGGGTATCTCCTTGCACTAATCTATTACACTTCGTACATCGATGCTCAACCTTTCTCGTTCGGGTACGGCATTCCCCAAGCAGACATGCTTGCGCACTACAAAGGCGCTCAGGCGATTAGCCAAGGGCAAAACTGGAATCAACTTTCGTCTATCGCGTCTCGTTATGAGTCGGTTGGCATCGGAACTATCGGCTACTTCATCTATGCTTCGTTTCTAAGTATCTGTGTTTTCACGCTCGGTGTTTTTGATCCAGGAATCAACGTCTTTCTTGTATACGTCCTGCAAATGATACTGTCTATTGATGCATGTGTGAGGTACGGTCGATTTTACTCGGCCGTCATTCCCAAGTCGAAGGTCTTTGTGGCGACGATAGTACTCATCACATGCGCACCCTATGCTATCCAAGCATTTCAGCTTATGCGTGACGTTTATTACATGTGGCTCATTGCATTGTTGCTCGAGAAAGTGGTCTCCCAAAAAACGATAAAAAGCGAGTCGGCGCTTCAAGGCGGGAACCCTCGAAAGCAGTTTCTAGATATCATCACGGGAAGAAAAGCGGCACTCGTTCTTATTGCGGCTTTGTGCGTCTTGCTCCGCGTCTATAGCCTAATGGTATTCCTACCGCTAGTCCTCTACTATACGTCGCACAGAAAAGGTGCCCTTGCTGTGGCGGGCGCCCTTTCGCTCGTGCTGGCTGTTGGCTCCGGTGCCATTGATATTCTCCGCCAAGTAGTAGGGGTTACCTGGACGTTATCGGCTCCAAATATTGCGGAGTGCGTTTCCTTTTTGCTATTCCCGAACATCTTCAATCAGACCGAATACCTTCTGCATTGGGATCAGTATTTCTATGCGGGCATCGATATTTCCGGATGCAATGTTCCAGGGGTTTACTTCGCAATGGCTCTTTGGAACGTCGTCGTAATCCCCATGGCGCTTGTGGGAGTGGTCGAGAGCTTCAAGAAAAACAAATACGAGTGCATTACATGGCTCTTGATACTCATAAACGTCCTCATGCTCTATTCGGTCTCCTATGACTCCATAGACACTAGACACAAATTCTTTATGAGCATTCCTATCTGCTTTTTTGCCGTTTGCGGCTACGTCAAGATTCGAAGCTTCGACAATAGACTCATTCTCTTCTTCGGATCAATCGTTTTGTTGCTAATGGCGATCCTGGTCATTATCTATCTGTGAGAACGGAGATTGTCAGTGAAAATCCTTGCTTTCACGTTTGAGGCACCCAATAGGAGATATGGCGGCGGAATAGGCATTATGCAGTCACTGGCATCTCTGTGCTCATTTGCCGATGTGACATATATAGGACCGTTTTTTACCGAGAGCGAGTTTTCCGAAATCAAATTAGCGGACAAAGTGTTTCTTCGCGAGGTCACAAGCATTCCGCTCAAAGCCGTTAATGTTCTTAGGGGCGTGACCGCGCGGTATTATCAAGCCTGGAAAGAGGTCGTCTCTTATATAGATCCCAGTGATTACGATATAGTCTTTATCGATTTCTCGTACAACGATTTTATTGAGGAGTGGGCTAGGAGCAACGGACTCGAAACCATAGTGAGAGTCCACAACATTGAGCAGGATATGTCATTGAATTCCGCCCATGGAGGCCAACGCGACAAATACTGGCTACGCAACAATTTGAATGCTGGCCGCATCATTGCGCGTGAGCGGCGCTGCATGCAAAACTGCGGGCGCTTAGTGTTTTTGACGGAGTTGGATAAATCGAGAGCAATGGAGCTGTACGGGGTCGAAATAGAGAAGAAGGCCAGCGTAGTCCCCGTTTGCGTTGACATGCCGCTTTGCAGCCAGGAAGTCGTCTCGGACTTTGGTGAGTATGCTTTAGTTACGGGCTCGCTGTTTTACGGTCCTAATGCGGAAGGTATAGGCTGGCTCATCACGGAGGTCTGGCCCAGGGTCATCGCCGATGAGGAGGTAGACGACCTTGGCTTGGTTGTTGCAGGAAAGAGACCGACGGCAGAACTGAAAAGAATGATCGCAAACGCCGAAAGGTGCACACTCGTTGATTCCCCCGAAGATATGGCGCCCTACTTCAGAGGCGCATCGCTTTATCTCGCACCGATATTCTCAGGTGCAGGAATGAAGGTCAAAGTCGCAGAGGCGCTGAGCTACGGACTCCAGGTCGTTGGCACCCGGCATGCGTTCATCGGCTACAATGAAGCTTCAACTGCTCTTTTTGAGGCAGAGACGGCAAGGGACTTTGCTTCAAGTATCAAGTCAGCCAAGACGAATGCGGGTGCGAGCAAAGCTGATGTGCAAGCCCTGCACAAATCATTATTCACACTTGACAGAAGCGCAAGAGATTTCGAGTCGATTGTACGTGAGCTGATCTAGGAGGTTGCACCATGAGTAATCGGGTAAGCGACCTCGGAGTGATCAAGAGTTGCTTGCGACAATGGTTCATGAACTACGTAGTTTCCTATATACCGTGCTGGACCATCAGGCGAACATTGCTTCGCTTGTGCGGTATAAAAATAGGCAAAGGATCGCGGATTCTTATGGGATGCAAATTCGAAGGGCCAAAAGGGATAAGAATAGGTGAGAACACTCATATAAACAGCCATTGCCATCTTGACGGTAGGGGCGGTCTTACGATTGGCGACAACGTCAACATGTCGAACTACTCAGTTATCATCACCGCTAGCCACGACATGAAGAGTGAGTGCTTCGCCTATAGAACTGGAGCGGTCGAAATCGAAAGCTGCTGTTGGCTCGGCACGAGATGTGTGATCCTCGACAGAAGCCATTTGGCGGAAAAAACGGTCGTAGGCGCTGGAAGCGTTCTCAAGGGCGAAACCGAGGAGCAGGGTGTCTATGTCGGGGTTCCGGCAAAAAAAGTAAAAGATAGAGGCTTAAGGGACTGTTATGTGGATGAGTGGAAAACGTATTTCATCTAAACCCTTTGAATGCAAGGTCGTCACGAGGAGATAGAAACCCAATGCGCGATTTCGTATCCATAGTGAAGCTTGAGGCCAGAATCCTGTTCGAATTGGGAACAACCGACAGGTACATTATGGGGAACAAAAAGCGAAAAGCCCTAAAAAACCGGGTTAATCTACAATGGTGGTCGTATCCCTCAGATGGCCTTCAAAACGTAGGCGACCTGCTCTCGCCAGTAGTGGTCGATTGCATCCTTAAGAACAAGGGTTTGAGCCTTGAGTCGCGCTGCGCGCGTACGTCGAACCTCGTTGCGATAGGTTCGGTGCTTGGAAACTATGCCCAAAAGGCTGTTGTTTGGGGCTCAGGCGCCTTTTCTTCTTCTACAAACAGGCGGCTCAAAATGTCGAAGTACGACATTCGGGCCGTAAGAGGCCCCTTGACGCGAAAGACGTTGATCGATCATGGGCATGCGGACTGCCCAGAAGTCTACGGCGATCCTGCTATTCTCCTAAGCGAGTTCTATAGTCCAAGAAAAACCGAGCCCCGTAGCTTCGCAGTGATAGAGCACTATTGTCACCGTGTTCCTGGAGACTATGACAGAATCAATCCTCTTGTCGAGAATGGAGATTGGAAATCCTTTGTTGATCGGGTATGCAGCTGCGAATTGGTTGTCAGCTCGTCCTTGCACGGGATCATTCTAGCCGAGACCTATGGTGTTCCAGCGGTGTGGTTGGCCTCGCCTCAATCTGATTCCTACTCGTTCAAATATGAAGATTGGTATCTTGGTACAGGGAGAAGACCGCCGAATCCAGCGCAAAGCGTGAGCGAAGCCTTGCGGATGGCCCCGCCTCAACTTCCAAATTTGAACCATAATAGAGCAGCGTTAATGGAAACTTTCCCGTACGAGCTTTGGTTGAATTGATCTCACGAGCAGGTTTTTCGATTGGTGATTGAATGACCAAAAAAGGCGAAAAGTACAGGACGCTCGCCCTGAACACCGGCCTCTTTGCCTTAACGGCAATGGCCACAAGGTTCATATCTTTTTTCCTGGTTCCGCTCTATACGTATCACATGAGCGCTGCGGAATACGGAATAACCGACATGTCGGCCACAGTGATCAGCCTTGTCACGCCGTTGGCCACGCTTGCAATTGCTGATGCAGCGGTCCGCTATATCGTTGAGGACAGGGGACGCGACGGAGATTACGCGGCAATAGCCTTTTCGATTACGGTTCTGTCAATACTAGTGGTTGGAGCGTTTACCCCAGTACTCGATTTCGATGTCTTTGGCGGTCTTGGCGAGTACAAAGTACTATTCATCTGCACTTACGCATCGAGTGCATTTCTCCAGTTATGCAGCGAAGTGTCCCGAGGCATGGGCAGGATCAAACTGATTGCGGTTTGTGCCGGAATCTCGTCACTTATCACTTTTGGATTGGCGGTTACGCTGATAGGCGTGATAGATCTGGGTATCGAAGGTTACTTCATATCCGTTTCGGCGGGACCGACTGCAGCCGTAGCGATATACCTCACGGCAGGTAGCATCGGAAGCACGTTGGTAGCAGGATTTAGGAGCATCGCAAGGGGGACCGACAAGGCTCGCAATGCGAAGATCACGCTCGGATCGATGTTGCGTTACTCCCTTCCTCTCATCCCGAACTCGCTTTTTTGGTGGATTGGAACAAGCATCAATCGCTTCTTCTTGTCTGGCATGCTTGGGATAGCGTCATCTGGCATGTTTGCTGCAGGAGGTAAAATCCCAGGGCTCATTAACACGGCCTATTCAGTCTTTCAGCAGGCATGGCAGCTCTCAGCCTTTCAGGAATCCAGGAAGGAAGGTCTGGAAAGGTTCTTTTCCATGGTGTTTGCGTACTTGCAATCCCTCATGATCATGCTGTGTTCCATCATCTCCTTCGCTGCTCCGTGGTTGGCGATCGTAATGTTGCAAAAAGATTTCTACAACGCGTGGCCAATAATTCCGATTCTCTTGCTTGCGAACCTTTTCAATATATTAAACTCGTTTTTTGGAACCGTTTACACAACCGCAATGCGCACGAAGCACCTCATGACAACTACGGTATTCGGAGCTTCCATCTGCATCGTTCTCACACCGCTGCTTATCATTCCGTTTGGGCTGTATGGAGCTTGCGTGGCTTCATGCACAGGGAATGCGGTGGTTTTCGCTATGAGGGCTGTAGACTCGCGCAGGATCATAAAGATCACCGTCAATTGGCTTTGTTTGCTGGTTTGCATCGGGCTGCTCGTGCTCCAGTCGTTGCTCTCTGTATTCCAGCCAAAATACTGGATGGTCTTCTCCGCAGCATGCCTTGTAACGGTCTGCGCAACTCAGGCGTTTCAGATATGGCGGACGGGCGCTCTACCGATCGCGATCAGTCATTTCCGTAGGAAATGCAGGTAAGCTCGAATAAGGTTTCAACAGAGCGGGGTCGCGGATACCCATGCTTGCTGTCGTAATCACACACGAGAAAAATCATCCTCTTTTGCCGGGAGCTAGCTCGCACCTCATCGCGTTTGCTTCCTGCGCACCGGAAGGCTCCAGCTGTCCCAAACAAAACCTCGGCATCCGAGGTGCAGCACCCATTACAGCAGGAATCAACCCGAATGAGCCATGTTCAAGAGGCTTGGCGACCTCGATTAGATCAACGACTTAGCCAATCTTGGATCCGTTGACTTGGCTCGCTAGGCCGCTGGCCGGCCGCCTCCGGATAGCCCTTCGTCCCTGCCTTTCGCGGAAAAGACGCCGCCACATCCGAAAAGAGCGCAACGCCAACCGCAAAGCACGCAGCATACCCGGGGCCTCAACGTTAGCAAGGCGATCGCCCTCGCATCAGTAACATCAAATACGGCCGCAGCGCCTTGATGCATCCCCTATCTTGCGAAAACCGAGCCGCGTGTTCGACGTCGACCCCTGTCAGATTGCCGACTTCCCATCTCTCAAGTAGGCCGACCATTCCAAGCAGATGGGCGGACGCACTGTCTCGGAGCTGTCGAGCAAAAGCACCTCGACCCGTCCGCCACGCGATCCCGGTTTGTGCTTCCTTCCTCAGTCCTCATTTAGGTCGTCGGCGAGGAGCCCTGCTCGCGCAACGCCAGCTTCCCTAACGATGGCCGCGTGGCGCATTCCCATGCCCTTCCTGCGACAGCCGGCGCGTCGCGAGGTTGGCAACACACGGACGCGTCACTGTCTCAACAGCGCCTGAGCCAAGCGCTCTGCCCCTCGTCCATCCACAATGCTCGATGCGCGTTCGGACATCGAGCATCGAGCATCGCGGTCGGCCGATAATCGCGAGACAGTCGAAGTCAGATCGCCGCACTCGCCGAAAAAGCAACCTTCTTCATAACGAAATACCGGGCCAAGATCCAACTCTTCAAAACCCGCAGCATTCAGCGACTGGTTCTCGGTCATCGCGATGGCGACGGTCGGCACGCCGACGACAGCGAGCTCGTAGAGAGTCGAGCCTGCGGCCGAGAGCGCGAGATCCGCATTCCCCATGAGCGCCGCCATGTCGCTCACGTTGTGAAGGACGCTCACGTTCGCGGTGAGCACGCCCTCATACGAGGCCATCTTTCCCACAACGACCGAGAGCTCGGCTTGAGGGGCGGCGTGCAAACAGATGTCGACGAGGCGCTCGAGCAGCCTATTCTTGTTGGTCGACCCAGTCGTGATCAGGATATTCTCGACTCTCGGAGATCGCGCACCGAGCCTTCGCTCGAACTGCCCTCTTATCGGGGCAAAGAACGGCCCGACGAGGCATACGACGCATGCGTCGCCATACACTTTTCGGTACACAGCCGCAGATGCCGAGAAGCTATAGTTCACAACCACGTCAACAGCCCTCTGCTGCGGAATGCTCGAATACCCGTCCCCGAACGTGAACAGGTCGTCGATATAGACTACGCGCACCCCGCTCCTTCGAGCAGCACAAAGCCCGGCGAAGAAGCCATTCGTCACCGCATACGAGTCCACGAGAATCGCTTGCGCGTCGAGCTCATCAGCTAAAGACGCCAGACGCAGCCCATCATCCCGGCAGAAAACCCTTATGTCGCCCGGCTCAATACGCGTTGCAAGCCCCATGCCTCTCGCGAAATCGGCGGACTCACCGTTCGAGACGACAAAGTGAGCTGTCCCTCCTAGACGGGCGACCTCCTTGGCAACGGCAGAGCAACGCATCATGTGACCAGAGCCAATGCCACGGTTGGCATCTGCGCGTATCAGGACGGCTCTACTGTTTCCCATCAAGACAACCGATCCAATCGCATCTCACAACGCAATATCAGGCACATGCCTCGTGCGCCGATACACACGCTCGGCCTCTTCATACCCCGCCCTCTCAGCAACGTGCATCGATACGACATTGGAGGGCAATATCCGAGCAAAAACCTCATCGACACCTAGTTCTTCGAAAGCGATGCTGGTCATTGCCCCAACCGCCTCCACAGCGTATCCGTTGCCCCTCGCCGAAACCTCTCCGATCATATACGACAGCTCGCATGACCTTTCGCAGATAGACGAAAGCGTCACCGTCCCTATGGAGGCTCCTTCAGGATCGACGATGACGAAGTCGAATCGCGAGCTATCGCGAACGTACTGCTCGTACCAGGCCATATGCTCCTCCGCATCCACGGCATGAGCGTTGAAGAAGTTCCTGTAGTTACCCGGATCGGATCTCCATCGCACAATGGCCTTGGCATCTAAGACCGTGATCCCTCGATATGTCAGCCTTGCAGAGTGAAACACAGAGGCTTTATCCATTATGCCCTCCGTACACGATTGGTTCGCCGAACTTATAAGCCCTGTCCGACGACGTGCCAAGCAGTTTCGCGTAGTGCTTCGGCTTTGCACCATGTCCTGGCCTGACAATGCGGATATTCTCCTTAGTGAACTCCTCGCCCTCGGCGATATCCGCCGAAGCGAATACGGAGCGCCGGAAAACCTTGTTCGAAGCCTCTTTCGCAGGCGCGTCGTAGCAGGGACGGCCCATCGCTGCAAGCGCTCGGTTCACGGCATCGACCATGCAACGGTACTCGTCAGGCGTAATGGAGAATTCCGAATCCTCCGTCTCAATGTTGCGAGAGAGGCAGAAGTGCTTCTCGATGACCCTCGCTCCAAGAACTGCGGCGACTACATCCGCTTCGTACCCTATCGAATGATCCGAGAACCCCACCTCTACACCAAACCGCGTCTTCATGTCGGGGATGCTCGCAAGGTTCAGGTCCTGCGGGTCCGCCGGATACTCGCTGCAGCACCTGAGCAACACGATGCCGTCGTTGCCGGTACTGCGGATGGCGCTCAGTGCCTCGTCCACCTCCTCTAGTGAGGCCATGCCCGTGGAAACGACCATGGTCTTGCCTTTGGCTGCGGCGTACTTGATCAGAGGCGTGTCGACGATCTCGAACGAAGCGATCTTGAACGCATCAACCCCCAGTTCATCAAGGAAGTCCACAGCAGTCTCATCGAAGGGGGTGGAGAGGAAATCAATGCCAAGCTCGTCGCAGCGCCGCTTCACAGGCTCGTGCCATTCCCAAGGAAACGAAGCGTTTGCGTACAGATCATACAAACGCCGACCATCCCATAACCCTCCCTCTATGCGGAAGTATTCGTTGTCGCAGTCAAGTGTAAGGGTGTCGGCAGTGTACGTTTGCACCTTCAGGCAATCCGCGCCAGCCTGAGCCGCTGCCTCAACGATTGCGAGCGCCGTATCGAGATCGTTGCCATGGTTGGCGCTCATCTCCGCAATGAAGTACACCTCGTCACGCCTAATCTTCTCATACATTCTCGAAGCCATTAGCTAACGCCATCCTTTCATACTTTAGCTCGGCCAGCTGCCAGTCGGCAAGGTTGTCGATGTCTTGAACCTCCATCTGAGGAACCACGAGGCCCCTTAGCATGCCTCCGAATAGGCCTCCGTACTTATGAAAGCTCTGCGCGTTGCAGAAATATAGCTGACCCGCGTCGTGGTAAACCGCTGGCAAATCCTGGCTTCTTCTCATGGCGTTTTCTGGCTGCCAAAAAGACAATCCTTCAGAGGTTTCCACCAGGCCTCGCTGAGGAGGGAAGGAATACTCCGTTACGACGAGGACGGTGTCTGCTCCATCCTCGAATAGGGATCTGGCGGCGTGCAACTTGCCGGCGGTCACGAACGGCGCCGTAGGGTAGATGCAGCAGAGCGAATCGAAGGTGCGTCCCTGCGACTCGTAGGCATCGAGCACCTCCAGCAACACATCGGATGTCGTCGCATAATCGTCGCTAGTCGAGGAGCTGCGCATAAAAGGAACCGAGGCTCCGAAAACCCGCGCAATCTCGGCGATCTCTTCGTCGTCGGTCGACACCATCACCTCGTCGAACAGGCCGCTCTCGAGCGCGGCTTCGATGGGGTAGGCAATGATGGGCTTTCCGCAGAAATCTTTGATGTTCTTGTGGGGTATTCTCTTTGATCCCCCACGTGCTGTGATGACGGCAATGCTACTCATACCTGAACACTCGCTCTGCGTAATCGCGTACGTAATCCAGCTTGCCTTCTTTGAGAATCAGATTCGGGCTTTGACCAAATACAATAGACCCGCTGGGAATGTCCGTGTCCTTCACGTAGGCGTTGGCACCGATGATCACGTTGTCACCTATCTCGCAATCGCCGACGACCTTGCTGTTCGACAGCATGAAGACCGATCGACCGAACCGGGGATAGACGCCCCTGTTGTTCCCGACCGTGCACCCTTGCGAGAACGTGAAGTAGTCCGAATAGCTCGCACGTCCCATGACAGATCCGAGCGGGTGGTCGAACGTGAAGATATCGGGAAGCGCCACCTGATAGTATAGATCGACGGAGCTCATGGCCTTGTTGAGCGCGTATAGCTTATCGCATACTGACGACACCCCTTCTTCGACGAATATGCAGCGAGCCAGTTCGTACAAGAATCGAGACCACTGGCACCCCTGAAGGGGGTCGAACTTGGTCGCACTCGCTTCACTGTAATACTTATTTCTGGTCTTAGAAAAAGAGCGTTGGCACCGTGCCAGCGCTCTGCCGAACTCCCCGTCTATGGCAGCCTCTTCGATCTTGCTTATGAAGAAGAGGGAGTTCAATTGCTTAAGGAGCATCGCCTTAGCCCCGGCTTCCGATCCGACGATGTTCACAGGCATCGCCCGCTCTCAGCCTTGCACCATTCGACCACTTTCCGCACGGCTTCGACGACATTACAGGCATCCTCGTCGCTCAGCCCACAGTGCAGAGGAAGCGTTATCGCCTCCTCGTAGTAGCGGTTGGCTTCGGAGCAGCACTCCTGATCATAACCGAGGCCCGCATAATACGGAAGTCGGTAGACGGGCAAGTAATGCACGTTCACTCCTATGTTCTCGGCGTGCAACGCATCGTACACGAATCGCCTGTCCGATCCGAGAGCCTCTAAATCGAAGCGCAGCACGTAGAGATGGCGCGTGGTGTCCTTAGGAGTAAAATCGTGCTGGGATGACACCTCGGGGATCTCGGCGAATTTCCGGTCGTAGTACGCCACCAGATCTCGTCGACGACGTGAGAACTCAGGGAGGCGTTTCAGCTGGGAAGCGCCGAGTGCCGCCTCGATGTCGCTAATCCGGTAGTTGTAGCCGAGTTCGAGCTGCTCGTAGTACCAACCGCCGACGTCTGCGCGGCCCATGAGCGATGGGTCGCGGGTTATGCCGTGCTTCGCGAACAGGCTGATGCGCCGGGCGAGCTTCGGATCGTTCGTCGCAACCGCTCCCCCCTCCCCGGTGGTGACGGTCTTCACGGGATGAAAGCTGAAAGTGGTCATGTCGGCGATTGACCCGACCGGCTTTCCGTTATATGCGGTGCCTATGGAGTGCGCAGCATCCTCGATGAACAGGAGGTCGAATTCGTCGCATATCTTGCGTATCTCATCGGAGTCCACGTGCACGCCTCCGAAGTCGACCGCAATGACGGCCTTCGTTTTCTCGTTGATTCGCTCACGGATGGACTCGGGAGAAACATTCCAAGTTCTCGAATCTATGTCAGCGAACACAGGGGTGCCACCGCAGTAAAGCACGCAGTTAGCCGAAGCGGCGAACGTAATCGGGGACACGACGACCTCGTCGCCAGGGCCGATCCCTGCAGCGAGGCATGCGACATGCAGCGCAGCAGTGCCGTTGGCGACTGCGGTGACATAGCTCGCACCGACGGTTTCCCCAATGATGCCCTCGAAGCGTTCAGTGGCGGGTCCGCAGGTCAAAAAGTCGCTTCCGAGCACGTCCACGACCGCAGCTACATCGTCTTCGTCGATCGACTGGCGACCGTAACCCAACAGTCTTTCGCTTGCAGGGGTGCCGCCATGTATGGCCAGCTTCTCCATCCCGCCCCTCCTAGTACTTGATTTCCATGTTCGACAGAAGCTCCCTAAGCTGCTCGACCGTGAGCCATTCGGTGTTGGTCCCGGAGTCGTACACAAAGCCGGGCTCGACCTTCTTTCCTCCCTTGAGATCCGTTATGGAAAGATCGCACCACTCCATATGCGGGTAGATGACGAAGTGCCGTTCGTACTCGTAGGTGGTCAGGCTGTCGGCCTCTGGCACCATGCACTCGTGCAGCTTCTCGCCCTCGCGGATGCCGACCTCCACCTGGCCGAGGTCGGGGGCCATGGCCGTCGCGAGGTCGGTCACCCTGAACGACGGAATCTTCGAGATGTAGGTCTCGCCGCCCTCCGACTCCTCGAGCGCCTTGACGACGAGCCGGATGCCCTCGTCGAGCGAGATCCAGAAGCGCGTCATGCGCATGTCGGTGATGGGCAGCTCGGTCGCGCCCGACTTGGCGAGGTTGTCGAAGAACGGGATGACCGATCCGCGCGATCCGGCGACGTTGCCGTAGCGGACCACTGAGAAGACGGTGCCGGACTGGCCGCGATACGCGTTCGCGGCGATGAACAGCTTGTCGGACACGAGCTTGGTGCCGCCGTAGAGGTTCACGGGGTTCACGGCTTTGTCGGTGGAGAGCGCCACCACCTTCCGCACGTCCGAGTCCAGCGCTGCGCTGATGATGCCCATGGCCCCGTCGATGTTCGTCTTTACGGCTTCCATAGGGTTGTACTCGCACGCCGGAACCTGCTTGAGGGCTGCAGCATGGACGACGTAGTCGACATCCTTGAACGCACGGCGCAGCCTAGCCTCGTCGCGCACATCGCCGATGAAGAACCGCAGCTTGGAGTCGTAATCGACTCCTGCCTCTTTGCCGAGTGCAATGAATTTATTGCGCATGACGAACTGCTTGTACTCATCGCGCGAATAGATGATCACCTTCTTCGGATCGTAGTTCTCCAGCACGTAGCGGGTGAATGCGTTGCCGAAAGATCCGGTCCCTCCGGTGATTAGGATTGTCTTGTTGTTCAACATAATGCGCCCCTTCTTAGACTTGCTTTCAGAGTTCTATCGTTGTTTCTCTACTTGACTTAGCGCAACTTTGTAGGCTTTTAGCCCGTGACCCGATCTTTGAGAGGGCGCGGGAGGAGTCATGTAATCCCCATATAGACACTCGAGGATAGGATCCCAGTTCCCCGGTATGGGAAAATCGCGCCCCTCGAACTTACCTTTCGAGATAGCAGTTTCGAAATCCGACTTTTCCATAATCTCTATAAGCCCTGGGGTGGGAAATGCGTACATTCCCACCGTGGTCGAATCTTCGTAAGGATAAGCACTCCAGAGCGACTGCATCTTTTCGTAACTTCGCGTCCGCCATCGCCTGCCTCCTCGTAAAGCGATATACGCTCGCTTCGCTATCTTTCTGAATGCTGATTTTTCGAAACCGATACCAACATCGCTTTTCGCAATGTCGTTTTTTATTTTCAGCGCCTCTCGGTAAAGATGCTCGACAGAAGACGGATCGTCCGGCAGTCCATCCAACGGAAATATGTCTATGAATAAGTTCTGCTTCCCGCAGCTGTTCCAAAAAGGGTCGTCGATCTCAACATCCGCTCTTGTCAATTTTGCGTATGGAAACAAGAATCTTCCATTAAGGTGGCTCTTGAGGCATACGTCGACCTCTCCGACGTACGGAATGCTCAGCATGCGTTCGAAATCCGGCCGGGGCATCCATAAATCAATATCATCATCCCACGGTATGAAGCCTTGGTGCCGGATCGATCCGAGCAACGTACCGTATGCAAGCGAATATCGAAGGTTATTCTTCCTCGCGAATAAATCGAAATCGCAAAGAAGCTCCACTAATGAATTCTTTAACTCGTTCGAAGTCATCATTTCCATGTTGTTAATCAATCCTCTCCAGCACTCTTGCAAGCTGCGGACATCCTTACCATGTCCCCTCTTTTCACGTATGCGATCCCCACCCGTGAGCAACACAGCAGCGCCTCGGTTAGACAGCGGACAACGGCCATTGTTGCAAGGGTTCCATAGCCGCTAAGCCCCACGGCAGTTATGGCAAATACGCTCAATATGCCCGAAGCGATCGTCGTGTATGTAACGTGCTTCGTAAAACCGAAGGCGCCCAGCAAGGGCCATCCGAAAACCAAAGAGAAGAAAGAGAGCCAAATGACAGGAGCCATCATGGAGATCAGATAAGAACCATGCGCATACCCTTCCCCTCCCAAAATGCGCATGAGGAGCTCAGAAAACACTACGACTAAAACCGACAGTGTTGTAGCTCCAATTAAGCCAGCATGTACCACCCTTTTGAACAGCAAGAGCCTTTTTCTGGCAACCATATAGGCATACAAGCTGTTGTAAATTGGAGAGTACAGCGCTTGAATCGTGGATACCACAGTCATGGACAGGCTCCATAAGGCAACGTCTGCAGGATTCTTAAAGAAAATGCCTATTGCCATGGTGGTGTAACTGTTGAACAGCGTCGATGAAAAATTTGAAACAAAATAAGCGGCTGATTCCTTCAATTCTTGTACGCCCGCTCCTATGCATGGAAAAGAAATCCGCACACCCGTGATTCGCTTTAAACCAAAATAGGTTTGGATTAAAGCTATTACAGAAGTACCAACATCGATCAAAGGCACGAGTAGCAAATCGGATTCAGAATGGACGAGCGCAAAAGTCAGAATAAGGCCAATTCCCTTGGACACGACGTATCGAGAGGTAAGAATCCCCATTGTTTCATAGCCCATAAAAACAAAATCCGGCAGAAGACTGTTTAAGGAAATAGCAACATACGATATAGCAACATAGAGCTTATTTTCGTTAAGCAAAGGAATCGCAAGTGTCAAAATACAAAGGAAAACACCTGCCAGCATGATCAGAATAACCTTCGCCTCAAGTACCGCTCCGGTTATCAGACCCGCTTGTCTTTTGTCTTCCCTGTTTTCAGCAATTTTTTTTGTTGCTGATTGCATAAAGCCAAACTCCAGAATAACGCTCATCAATGTCATGGCAGATAGAACATATGAGCGAATTCCATAACCATCCAAAGACAAGACGCGAGCCAGGTATGGCAGCGTTAGCAAAGGGATAATGTACTTCGCCAGCTGTAAACCGTACTGCGACAATAGATTCGTCAGGAACAGTTTTGTTCCCGACGAAGAATCATTGTTTTTTCCTGTCATCGACCCTATCCTACGTATTAGGTTGGCGATGAGGCTCGATGAGACCCTTGATCAAGCCTGCATATTCATCGCACATGGATTCTGTTCGATAGTGCTTTTGAAACAATTCCAAAGAAGCTTCTCCTGAAATCTCTCCCCTGGAAAAGCTATCGAGAAATGTATTTATTCCTGCAACAATATCTGCAGGACTGCATCCGGAAACAAGTACGCCGTTTCCCTTAATCAGCTCGGAACAACCGCCTACATCCGTCAGCACCAGAGGCAAAGAGCATGACATCGCCTCGAGGGCGACAGTTGGCAACCCCTCGTCATAGCTAGTCGAAATAAAAGCATCCGCTTGCGACAGATAGCTTGCGACATCGTTAGAAGGCCCGACAAATTCGACACAATCAGAAAGACTATATTTTTCAACCAGCTTTTCACAAAATGGCAAATCGGGGCCGCCTCCAACAACAATGAACCTAATTGGCTTGATGATCTCTTTCGATCTGGCTATTTCAAGCAAGACCCTTTGATTTTTTCTAGTGCATACTGTCCCGACAGACACAAACGTAAAAACATCGTTATGATTTACCTCTCTTGGTTCATCGATGTCTTCCAATGGCTCTATGCCTAAATGAACATGAACTGCTTTTTCACTTGCTTCCGGATGGATTTCAATGAACCGCTCTCTGTTCTTTTTGCCAACGAAAACAATCTTGTCGCTGCTTTCAATTATTTTAGCCTCGAGAGATGCAAGCCACTTGCGATCAACATGCGGATAGGCTTCCAATAGCATTTTCCCAAACTCGCCATTGTTGTGCATTATCTGGATCTTCGCACCCGTGTAATCCGGGTGTTGTTGGATAAACACATCGTGCGTCCAAACGTCATTGAAAATGACGGCTTCCGGAGCATCTTCCAAGCATGCAAACATTTCAACTGCGTGTCTGGCGCGAAAATATGCAGATCTTTTTAGAGCCATCATTGTGCCAGGTTTGGTGTTTCCGAGAATCTGCTTAGCGCCTCTTTTTATTCTGCCACCAATGCTCTCCTGATGCATCTGAGCATTGGTGAAATTAACCTGCCCATGGCATAAGTCAAGCAAACCAACCTCAAGAGTCTGAAAATAGGCTTTCTTTTTGAAAAGACGATCCATGTATCCAGCCGCCCCATTGGGTGCAAAAGGATTATCCGCCATCACAAGTGCAACTTTATACATTGTCCTGTTCCGATATCATTAGAGTTAAACGTAATATGACTTGTCCTGGATTCACAGGATGCTCATGGCGTACGACGTAACCCCATGGCTAGTCGAGAACGCTATGAAATAGTAAGCTCCCAGAAGCGCTAGCGAGCCGACTAGAAAGATGGGTTTTCTGTTAGCAGGTAGTCCCGCCCAAACTGCAGGATAGGCCAGAATGATAGCAAGCGCCGGATCGTAATACACCCTATGCAAGAATTCAGCTTCATAACCCAATGCTCTTAGGGGCATGGTGGCCAAAAGGGACAGCGTAAGCATCCACTTGATATCGTCTGGAAAAACCTTGCGAAAGAAAAGCGGGAAGATGCACGGAGCGATATCGAGAACGAATCTCAAACCGGTGTTTTCCGCTCCTTGCGCCCGGTCATAGAACCTACCCGAAAAATACATCGAGTATGCTCCCTCTCCGAACAGTTTGGAGAGTTGCGAGAAAAGAGCATCTGGGTAGAGTGTGGCAACCAGAATGCAGACGAGCATGATCGCTTTAAGAACGGGTTTCTTTTTGCCCTTAAGCCTGAAAAAATAAAAAGCATATCCGATAAAACTTGTCGAATGGAAAAAGCCTGCAATTGTGGTGAGCAGAAAAAACTGCGCGTCGTTATGACTTCTCAATTTTGCGATGGCATAAAAGAGAATCGACATACTGAAAACTTGTTTAAATTGATCCATGCCGATTAAAGCAAAATACAAATAATAAACCATCAAAGCAAATGGGATGGAAATCAAATCGCTCCACTTTTCAATGGCGGCGAACATGATGAACAGAGTAATAAAACTTACGCTGAAAAGATAAGCCGACTCATTTCCAACGAAAACACTATTCGCAACATGGGCGAAGAGAATCGATAGGGGATCGTGCTGATTTTCTAGAAGATAGTCCAGAGAAAATGGGCCCGAAAACAAAAGATACGTCATTGCTTCCGTGTCGTATCCGACGTTCAAGCCCCTCAGGCCAATTAGTACGGCAGGAGAAAGAACGACGACCGTGCGAAAAACCATGCGGACAAATTTGTTTTCCAGTTCCCCCTTATCCTTTGAATTTTGGTAAAGGCCTGCGAGCAAAACCGAAAAGATGAATACACAGAGATACAATAACAAAGTCAGCAAAACACATGCACCAATCTAAAGATCACTGCCCTCAAAATGGAATTATGCAATGGATCTAACAGCAGAAGAGCTGCCTTATTTTCTCATTCTCGTGCTTTTCGAGTTCTGTTCGTAGTCGGCTCTGCCTGGCGCAAGGAGGAGCAGCGTAGGCCTTTGAGCACATATCTAGAATCAATCTCATCTCTTCCTTCGACTTCACATAATCGAACCCCCAATATTTTTTACAAATGGACAGCTGCTGTTCCGTGATTGCTTCTTCGCAGCTTGAAAAGGCGTCTCTTACCACCTCTTGCTCGAAAAGCTCACCTTGCGCTTTTGCCGTATCTTTTTCGCTATGTAAAACGATGTCGTATTCATACCATTGCTTGAAGGAATAATGGGGCTTTCCCATATAGACGCAGTACCCAACGTGGGTTCCTATGCTGTTTGACATAGTGAAATCAGCAAGCTTGATTAAGGTTCTTTGCCGTTCTAGAAAATGACAATCCTCTCTATATCCGCATGTCACAACAACAAAGCCCGCGTCTTCGAAAATAGCAGCATCCCCGTTTAGTATATCTTGGTAATACAACATCACAAGGATAGTCTGCGCGTTGATAGCATTTTTAACACGCCGGATTTCGTTTATGAAATCCTTGTAGTCATACGATACCGTTCCTCCTCTAACTGAATGGCTGGGAATCGCTAGGATGGTTTTTCCAAGCCGATCCCGAATTGCCTCAATGCTCTTGTTGTCCAGATAATCTTTCGAATATGCGATATAAGGCCCAACGATGCACACAGGAACCGAAGATGCTTTTCGGATCTGCTCAAGTCGATACGGGCTAAGCGTAAACAGCGCGGGCAATTCGCTCTTGTCAGTCTCGCTCTGATTCACGTATTCCCCAAAATGAACTCCATGCTCTATGCATGCTTTAGGCGAGTCGACAACTCCACAATAATTGCGAAGCACCCTCCCCAAACCGTACAGAGCGTTACCACGGTATACTTCCGATGAAAAATCTATTCTGCATTTCATTGCAGTACGCCAAGACATCAAGCTCTTGATATCGTTTGCGGCTTTTTTTCGCATTGCGTTATGAGCCGCAATCTTAAGTTGGTAGTATCGAACAACAAGCAGCTTTCTCGTCGCTTCGCTTCCTATCAGCGCTCTTGAGAGTCGGTTCACTCCATTTCGCGTACGAACGAGTGCGTTATTGATTGCCCTTTTCATTTTACCTCTGCGCGCAAGAACGTTTTGTAAGCGAATGCCCTTAGCCGATTCGGCAACAAGCAAACAATAGCGTGGGGGATAATTGAAGTGGTGTATTCAAAGGCGTTGATATCCCTTCTTTTTAAGCACGTTGTTCGAAAATAGACCATTTTTTTCAAGTAGCTAGGGTCACCGCGTCTTTGAAAAAAGCTCCTGTCGACACCCACGAAAACAAGAGGTTCGGCAATGTTTTGAAACTTTGCCCCGGCGCTAACCATGCGCATATAAAGATCGTAATCCTCGAACAGGGGCATCTCTTGATAGCCTCCCGATTGAAGAACTACGCTTTTCTTATACAGCAACGTCGGATGGCGAAACGGGCATCTTCTTTTTCCGAAGCGAAGTATATCCTCATGGTTGCTAGGCAGGTCGACGAGCGACACCTGATTGTCCAACGATCCCTCGAATTCGATTACGTTTGTGCCGACGCAGTCGATAGAGGGGTCGTTGCGCATCACGGCCAGTTCTTGTTCAATGCGATCTGGGCAAGAATAGTCATCGGAGTCCATTCGGGCTACCAATTCATTAGAGCACTCTCCGAGACCCATGCGCAATGCGTACCAAAGTCCTTGGTTGCTTGGGTAGCCCACGATTTTCATCACGTTCGGATGCTTCAAAGCATAATCGGCAAGCAGTTTGTCCAGAGCTGGCGGCAAACCACCGTCCTTCACTATTACGATTTCAGAAGGGGGAACCGTCTGTCCAAGCATGCAATCTATGCTTCTACTCAGTTCCGAAGCTTTGGTTTTTTCATAGATGCTCATGAGAAACGAATATGAACCATTGTCGCACGACACTTAAGATCTCCTACTTGAATGCGAAGACGCTATTGCGAAAACGCGCATAGCATCTGCCCCGTAACACCATTCGACCGTCGTTCGAACACCTTTTCCGGCCCGAAGACTGAGCAATGCATCAACTTTTGCCGCTCGTCCGCAACAACCCATCTCAGCACGCGCCTTTGCCATCGAGCATCGTCACAACCGTCTTCGCTATCACCTTGAGGTCCACCAGAAACGACCTCTCCTCGATGTAGGCGAGGTCCATGGCCACCATGTCGTCGAAGGTCGTGTCGCTGCGGCCCCTCACCTGCCAGTAGCCGGTGAGGCCGGGCTTGACGGACAGGCGGCGCATGGCGCGCTCGTCGTACTGGGCCACCTCGGAGGGGAGCGGCGGGCGCGGGCCCACGCAGGAGAGCTGGCCCATGAGGCAGTTCAGGAACTGCGGGAGCTCGTCTATGGAGTGCTTGCGGATGAACTTGCCGATCCTCGTCACGCGAGGGTCGTCCTTGATCTTGAACAGCGGGCCGTCGGCCTCGTTGAGTTCCTGGAGCTCGGACAGGCGCTCGTCGGCGTCCTTGTGCATGCTCCTGAACTTGTACATGTCGAACGTTCGCACCTCGCCGCTCCTCCCGATGCGCCCGACGCGCTTCTGGGAGTAGATGGGGCAGCCCGGGGACTCCAGGCGGATGGCGACGCACAGGATGATCGAGGGGACCAGCAGCACGGCTATCGCGCACAGCGAGAACGCGATGTCGAACGCCCGCTTCACGAAGCGGTATCCCAG
>OGGQ01001963.1_pt1 | contig 24394 bp, 22 predicted proteins | sample 1571191 | NCBI WGS metagenome assembly OGGQ01 (sample SAMEA2582061, study PRJEB24529) | metagenome | biome: Human gut stool | place: China | collected 2011
AGAGATTTTAAAAGTGCATTGTTAAAAAGCTGTGGCGCTTTTGATATGGATATGAGGATTGCATAGATACATCCAGTAAGCGAGTTTTGCAGACCCCTTGTATCAGACGGAAAAGCTCTTTTGGTTTATTGGCGTATCGATAATAGGAGGGAAAAGATTTTGGTGATAAGAAACAGGCGCTTCGTCTGCAGGTGTATTGAAAAAGAAAACAGTTCCAAATTAACAAAAATTTTGGATTATTTCATAATGATATGCTATCATGGAGATATCAAATCTTGTGGAGGCATTATGACTATAGACCAGTTAAACACCAAATTGGAAAGAGAAGCGGAGGAAGCAAACGATAAAATCAAAATGCCTGTGACGGAAGCGGAGGTCATTACAATCAATGTTATGACAATGGTACTGGCATGGAAGAAGGGGAATGAGCAGAGAGAGCAGTATATAGAACAGCTTGCTGAGTATATTGGCTTAAATGGTAAAAGAATGCTGACAGACTTGGCAGGCGGCTTGAACAATGATGAGACCCGCTCCCATATGACAGATAAATCTGCGGAAAAATTCAAGTCTAAACTTGGAATCAGTAAAGAGTGGTTTTTAGGGAAAAGGGGATTGTTTATCACTGGTTCGGCTACGGAACATATTGAAGCGGTTTGGGTTTTGTATCGACGTCTGACCTTTCTTGTAAAGCACGAAGGCGAGAAACGAAAGACCTCTATTGAACAAGGAATGCTGGATGGATTTTCTTTTGCGTGGAAAGAAAAATGGGGAGACTTAAAGGAAATTCGGGACGAGCTTTTCCAAAATAAAGAATACAGAAGTGCAAAGGTACTGCCAAAGAGTACAAGGGCGTTAAGGGGTATCGAACGTTATGTGCTACAGGACATTCGACGGAGCTACAAGAATACTTCGGAAAATGATGTTCCTTCTAGAGATTATGAAAAACTTCTATATCATTTTAGGTTTAAGGAACATTTTATTGAAACTGGTGAAACGCTTGAAGTTCTGACGAAGGCGTTAGAGCGGTTTACTTTTGAAACCTTGCGAGAAATTGAAAATGACAATCTTTTGGAACGATATGAACGGGCATTGCGGGAACAGCTTACATATATACGGACAGTAACCCTTTTAAAGAAAAAGAGCACAAACAGCAAGGAAAATAAAAAATCATAATGGCGATACAGTAAAAGGAGGCAGACAATGCCTCTTTTTTTTGTGCCATTTTGAAATAACGCTCGATTTACAGAGGCGCATTTTCCGTGTTACTGGACTGCTTAAATATCGCTATTTTGTTACTTATTTTGTTGCTTAAAAGCCTATAAAACAAAAGTTATTTTACTACTAAAAACGCAAAATTACTTTTAGATGATATGATTGAACCATAAAAAAAAATATAGGAGGAGAATTTAATGGTTCTACAAACTATAAAAGTAAATGCTGCGAACCGCAATAATACAGGAAAGGTGATTTTTTCATACGCGGGGTATGATATCGAAGCATATAAAAAGATTGATAAAGATGGGTTCCACTATGTTGTACTGCGGTGGATAAAAAATGGTACGTATGGCAAGGAGGTTTCAGCTAAATTTTCTCAAATTCGAAAAGGAGAGAAGGACTTGATAGACACGGGGATCTGCTTGGATGTTGTAACCTTGAACCAGCTTCATAAAGAATTGAAGAGCAATCTTGAAATGCTTCCCATTAGGGAAGAGAATGAGACGTTAGGTTTCAGACCTGATGGAGTATTCTGCGGAGCCTTTGATATTGAAAAAGACGGCAAGATTTACAAGCCTGAGGTATTTCGTGGTAGACAGGAGGTAGATTTGGAGGTGCTGAAATCGTTTACAAAAAATCCAAAGCGGGCGCTTTTGCTCCTGCATACACTGGTTTCTCCACTGATTGCCTGCGACGATGATTTGCATGACCTTCCAATCCTGTTTCTATATGGGGAAAGCAGTACAGGTAAAAGTACAGTAGCGAGATACCTCAATTCGTTGGCGGTTCCTCCAAACGACAAGACATTGCTTGATTTTGACGCTACAAAGGGAGGGCTGACAAAATGTATTGTGAATAATTTTGGAATCCCAGTTTGTGTTGATGATACCTCGCTAGTGGATATGGACAGCAGTAAAGAAATAAAGGCGCTCCGTACACTTATTTTTGGACTGTCAAATGGAAAGGAAAGGACAACTAAAAAAGGTGTGGGTGAACATTTCAGGACAACAATCCTGATGACTGCGGAGGAGAACAATCTGCTTGACATCAGTTCGGATATCAAGGGTATATATGGCAGAGCGTTCCCAATGTATGTAGAGGGAGCTGACCTTTTTGATGATGCACAAGAGATTGAGCAGTGCAGAATAAGTGCTAAAGAGACGGCTGGTACGACATTCGCTATTTTAGTAAGTGAGATAAGAAAGTATGGGGTGGAAGAGCTCCTATCTAAAGCCCATGAAATTCGGAAACAGCTGGAGTCAGAATGTGGAGCTGAAATTCACAAGATTGTTTCACGTTGGTGTGAGTACTGGAGCCTTCTAAGTGTAACAGCTGACCTAGTAAAGAAACGGTTTGAGCTGGATATAAATGTTGATGAGGTAATTTCCTATATGAAGAAGGAAATTGAAGCAAACCTCTGTATTCAGCAGGAGGATAGTTTGAAGGAACGGGTGGCTTCCGAATTAATGCCTAAAGTAATTAAGGCGAGCTTCGTCAAACCAAATGGAGACAGATATATTCGGGTGAGAGACTTTAATCAGTTGGTCAAAGAGCTCAATCTTCCCAAGAAGAAATCCAAAGATATTTTGTTCCATGCTGGCTGTATTGTGAATCAGGCGACTCCTAACATTGGAAAAGAGCACGGACGGTGTCTGCAGCTTGCGACTTCATAAAGGAGGAAGCGATGGGACCGAAATTTTATACAGGGCTTTATCCATATATGGGAGCTAAAGGTAATGATGCCGAGCATTATGTGGAGCTTTTCCGCTATGTCAATGCAGAGGGTAAACAGATTACACGGTTGGTCGATACCAATTTTGGAGCAGGGAATATCGTTAGTGCTTCGGCTGGTTTATTTGAAGAACGTGTTTCCAACGACATAGACGAGAGGATTGTTACCTTGGCACGGACAGTAAGCAATCCAGAGAAAAGGGAAGCTGTTTTGTATAAGCTGATGAAGCTGGAGCCTTCTGAAAGAGTATATAAGTTTTGTGGGGACGCTTTGGAAAATAAGCGTCCTATCACGGAGACGCAGAGAGCAGTTTATATCTGGTACAGGTTTTTTTATGGATTTAATGGAAACGGTAGGGATTTTTCTCCTCATCATAGACAAGAGTCGTTACTGAATCGGAGAGACCTTCTATCTACATTTGACGGGGTCAAGGTGCGGAACATGGATATGGTAGACCTACTTTTAGAAGAAAAGGAAAACCCTGAGCAGATGAAAACAACCATGTATTATCTTGACCCTCCATACTTGGATAATAAGGCAGAATATGCAAACAACATGACAAGTGAGCAGGAACATCAGAGATTGTTGGAAGCCATAAAGGATATACCCAATATCATGATTTCTGGATATGACAGCAAGCTCTACCAGCAAATCCTTTGTGAGCAGTACGGCTTTTGGAAATATGAAATGGGGGAAAAGGCCATTTCGATGAATATGAGCCTTTATGGTGAGGAAAGGAAGCGGAAAATGGAGTGTATCTGGACTTCCTATCCAATCAAAGGGGATTTTAAGCAGTAAGAAACAGTTTGTTTATAGGAGGAACCGTGAAAACTTCTAAATCAGCGTTTGAAATTCCGTTGATTACGTCCAATGACAGGACAGGCTTTTTGCGGTACCCTCCCTCAAAATTGAAAGGAGAAAAAAGCAATCTGCTTTTTCTTTATAACATTATATTAGAAAAAATGCGGAGATTATAAAGCGGAGAAATCCGTCTAGAGATATGGTGGTAATACACTGAGATGATAGCACTTTTTCGGAAAGTGAGGATAAGGTGCAGAAGGTCAGTGATGGTACTCTTATGATATTGCGCATCATGTATGATAAGAAACTTATCAATGAAGAAACGTATCGTAATATCTGCAAGAAGTACAAAATTGATTGATTTTTGGGGCTTGTATCGATAGGTGCAAGCCCTACATTAGACAAGGAGGTTTATGGTTGTGAATCAAATAAAAAAACCGAGAGCAGTTGTGTATGCAAGGGTATCATCTGAAAAAGAAATGCAGGTAAATGCTTTTGAAAATCAGTTGCTTTGGTATGACGAAATGGAAAATCGCCTTAGTGACAGGTATGACTTTGTTGGTAGATATATGGATAAGGGTATTACTGGTACTGCGGCAAAGAAGCGTAAAGGCTTTATGTCTATGATAGATGATGCCAAAAAAGGAAAATTTGACATCATAATCACAAGGGAGGTATCAAGATTTGCCAGAAATTTTATAGAGAGTATATCCTATACTCGGGAACTTGCAAAACTGGGCATAGAGGTTTATTTTGTCAGCGATAATATCCATAGTTTGAGATCAGAAGATCAGTTTAAACTAAACCTTATGAGTATGATAGCAGAGGAAGAATCACGCAGGGATAGTGAACGCTGTAAAGCTGGTATCCATGTGGCCAAGTATCAGAAGAATAGTGTTTGGGGTTCAGGAAATATACTTGGGTATAATCCCCGAGGCGGTCGTAGTAAACCCTATACAATCAATGAGGAACAAGCGGAGACAGTCATACTGATAAAGGATATGTACCTTGCAGGAAAATCGTTGACTGATATTAAATTGGAGTTAGAACGGTTGGGAAGGAAAACGGCCACTGGCGGAAAACTATGGTACGTTTCCAGTATAAGTAGGATACTGGATAATCCGTTTTATGCTGGATATCAGAGACTTGGACAGGAAAAAATAAACAATTTTCTGGAGCAGAAAAGGGAGAAGCAATCCAAAGATAGTGTTTACTTGAAGAAAGTGGATGTTCCTACATTATATAGTATCGAGGACTATCGGAAAATACAGTCTATGAAAAAGCAAAAGGTTATGACAATAGATGGTGAGAGGACTGTAGGAAAAAGGAAAGTGACACATATCTGGACATCCAAAATCATATGCGGATGTGGTTCCAGTATGGAAGGATATGTATGGAGAGTTGTTAGAGACAATGAACCCGTGGTTGGATACAGGTGTAGGAATCAGGTGGCAAACAGGTCTAAAAAGGTTAGAAAACAGATGGGCTTAGATACTGAACGGGCGTGTGACAATCCTAGTGTGCCGGAGTGGAAGCTGGAATTCATGGCGAAGCATATTTTTGAACATCTGTGGGCTAATCGAGGCATTGAAGTTGAGGTGGCTCTTGAGATAATCCGTGAATGCTATAAGGCTGATAAAGACGACAGGGAAAGCGAGATAAATGACCTAAACAGCAAAATATTAAAGTACCAAAAGAGGAAAGACAAGTATATTGACATGTATGCAGATGGCTTGATGGATAAAAACAATTTAAGAGAAAAATTGCAGGAATGTGACGAAAATATAAAGCTATATGAGGAACGAATAACAGGTTTAAAAGAGAAAGCAGACTCTACTGTAATCGGGCTAGACAGTCTTATAGATGGTATCAGAAATACAATGAAGGAGACATTGGATTTCAGTAAGGGAAAAATAGATAGAGATGTGATTACCAGGATGGTGGATATCGTTTACTATGAGAAGGCTTCTACGTACAAGTGGTTCCTTAATCTGAGCAATCTTGATAATACCAGCGATATAAGGCGCTTGTCTGCACAAGATAGTACAGCCGAGGCTTGTGGAATACCTTTAGAACATCAGATAAGGATTGAGAAAAAGTCTGCATTTAAGCCTTGTATAATAGTTAAGGACAAGCGGAAGCTGGTATATAGCACTACTCTAACTTATGAGCAGGCAAGGGCTTATAGGAAAGCAAATGGGTCATTTATGAGGCCTAATGCTTGGGATGACCTTAACATAGAGGTTTATGTATAGTTGACATCGGTAATACGAAATGATATTATTATGAAAAATAGCATTGGCGCTTATTTCTGTTGTAGTATTTTCATAGTGATATAGGTCGCTGTGGTTTTTTAACAGCGGCACAGGCTGCCCTTAACAATCCGCGTAAGTAAGAAATTTGCTGTTTCCCGTGGGGCTCAATGAGGCACAGACTTTGTGCCGGCCCCATGGATCCGGCGTGTGATAATGATACGGCCTGACATGAAAGGACGTATCTGAAAAACAGAACCCCCGTACATTCCCGAAAGGGATTGTACGGGGGTTCTGTTTCGTTATTCACTTTCAGGACTGCGTTCCGTGCAGGAGAGAAAACGGGATGCAGCAAGACGATGAAAGACAGAGGCGAAGATCAGGGCAAATGTGACGCCCAGAACAGTATCCGCAATCCTCAGAATCACCGCACCCCGGAGCCCGTAGATGCCGGCGGCCAGCATCAGAGCACCGAAACAGTTCATTGCCGTTTTATACCGGTAATCAGTGCAGAACCCCAGGCACAGTCCGCCTGCCGGACCCATCATCGGACGGAGGGATTCCGGCAGTATCTGATAGATCATGAAAAACGCAAGGGAACCTGCCGCAGCGCCTGCGATCCGCTGGCGGAAGCGGACCGTTGTATCTGCAGAATAGGGATATTCCGACAGCAGTGATGCGCAGGCAAATCCCATCCACATAAACCGTTCCACTTCAAATACCCGGCCGGCGGTCAGGATCAGACTGGCACCAAGCGCCATGCGCAGCTGCCAGAGACAGACTGGAGAAGAAAGGTCAAAGTTCCGTATCACATGGCTGAACCGGATTGCTTTATGATGGTGCCGGTGCCGGGCAAACAGGATTGCTCCGCAGATCAGATAGCCCGCCAGGGCCAGAAGACTGCGGCGGATGAGGGCCTCGCCGGTCACCGGATTTCCTGTAAGATAAATGTAGGCAAAGCTGTACAGACCGCCGTTACCCATTTCCGGACGCTGGGCGGTCATATAGAGAAGGGCAAAAAAAGCCATGAAGTGCAGAGGAATCAGGAAGAAGGGGGGAACTGCTGCCGCTGCACAGGGAACCAGAACCAGAATGGCCAGTACCGCCGCCAGTGCTGAAAGGGAGTCGCCGATACAGTATTCAAAATTGACGAAGCGGATCCCCAGCATCATGCAGAACAATACTACAGCCAGAGGTGTGTTGTCGGCGCCGAATATACGGGACAGCAGGCTGATAAATACAATGGCAAAGGCCACAATCAGTACAGACCGCACTGCCATGGCACTCCAGTAATATGCTTTTTCCTGCCTTGTGGTACAGACGGCAATTTTTCGCTTCAGTATGGAGGGATCCATCTGCAGCGCATCATAGAATTTCATAGTCACGGGTATTTTCCTGTCCTTTCTCAATCTGTGCGGCAAGCCTGTCCGCATAATACATAAATGCTTCAAAATCTTCACCGGAACTGCGCCACAGATCATAAAAAGGCTGCAGAATACTTTCATATCCTTTTTTAAGCTCGTCAAGGCCGGTTTCGGTAATAAACAGCTGATAACTTCGTTCGTCGGATGTCTGCCTCTGCCTGCGTATGCATTTTTTTTCATAGAGTGCCTTCAGACATCGGCTTACAGCCTCTTTTTTCATGCCGCTCCCCTGACTGAGCAGAGCAGGGGTATTCTGATCTGGCTGCAGATACAGATGAGCCAGAAGTTCGCATTCGCTGACTGTCAGCAGGGATTTGCGTTCGGGCAGCAGAGAACGCATGATTTTCTGTATCTGCTGCTGATAATGCATCATATCGGTCCATTCCATTGCCGTTCAGGTCCTTTCCCATGTAATTAACTTTGTTAAGTATATCCTGAAAACGTGTATATGTCAATATATGGAATGGAGGAAGCTTCTCGGTGAACGGCAGATGGATAAGAAGTTTTTGGGTTTCTGCCGGAAAGGTCCGGGCCCGTTTGCCGCTGCAGACAACGGCCTTGGAAAAGTGTCCTGATTCTTGCAGATCAGCATATAAAAACGGAGACGGCTGTTCTGAAAGGAACGGCCTTCCCCGTTTGCAGGACGATAGTAAGATAATAATAAGACAATAATAAGACGATAATAAGACGGCAGATTCAGCTGTTGCGGTCCGGACTCCACATGTGTCCGAGGATATCCTTGAGAACCAGACAGGCATCCAGACTGCTGTACCCGTAATCACTTTGAAGCTGTTTCAGAAGCGCCGCCAGAGCAGCCTCATAGTCTGCGGTCCGGACTTCTTTCGGATACGAAGCCAGCACAGGATACTTGACGGCCCATACCGCCGTCCAGTCAATATGTTTCTGGTCCGCGTCATCGGCGCGTTCAATTACTTCCTGAATCTTTTCAGTATCCGGAACTGTTGCTTTTCTGATATGATTTTTGATTGCCTGGAAGCTTTCCGCACTGATGACATGTTCCATCCGGCAGGCGTCTTCCGACGCGGTTTCTCTGCTTACCCCCAGCTTCGTCAGCCAGTCGGAAATCAGAGTGTGCCGCTCATAAATCATTTCTGCGATTTCAAGTCCCGTTTCAGTCAGAGAAAGATGGCCGGAAGCATCCGTCTGCACATATCCGTTTTCCTTCAGATTTTTCATGGCAACACTTACACTGGCCTTGGAAAAACCCAGCTCCGTGGCCACATCAATGGAGCGGACAAAAGGCTGTTTCTGACTCAGCACGAGAATTGTTTCCAGATAGTTTTCCGCTGATTCCTGTATTTTCAAAAGTAATTCCCTCCCATTGTGAAAAAACAGTTTCTGTATTTTGTAAGTGTAGCATACTTGACAGAAAAGGTCAATTTTGCAGGAAATGAAAAAAAGCTTGACATGATGGTTAGCTTATGCTAACTTATATACATGAGTTAGATAAAACTAACTAATGCAACGGATTACAACCCGAAAGGTCTGCCTGCAAAGGAGGGGAACATGAGCGTAGTCATCATAGGCGGTCATGACCGCATGGTCAGACAATATAAGAAAATCTGTCAGGACCATAAATATAAAGTGAAAGTATTTACCCAGATGAGAAGCGGACTGGATAAACAGATCGGACGCCCGGACCTGCTGATCCTGTTCACCAGTACAGTATCCCATAAGATGATACGCTGCGTACTGGATGAAGTGGACAGTTCCAGGACGGACATTGTACGCTGCCATACCAGCAGCGGGAACGCGCTGACGGAAATTCTGGAACAGCACTGTTCGTAGACGGTGAAAGGCGGTGAACAGGTGAGCGATGAAGCGTTTTCCATCATGAGGGGAATGGACATGAAAAAACTGGAAAATCAGGTGGCGGTTCAGTGCGCACCGCTTCTGGCCGGAGTCAAGCCTTCCAATCTCCTGAATGTGCAGGCGGAGGCCAGGGAATCGGTATTCAGACTCTTTTCGGGAACGCCGGTTTCCTGCCGTGTCCTGTATGAGCATGACGGCAGAATCTCCGTGCTGCTCTACCGGAAAGAACAGCTGGAAAAGGATACAGGAAGACCGCAGGTCAGAAAACTTCTGAAGGAATATGGGATTACCGGCCGGAATCTTGAGGAAATTCTGGACCAGACATCCGGCAGATACCAGAGACATATGGAAGGCAAAGGGGAGTTTCCTCATGAAATCGGCCTGCTTCTGGGATATCCGGAAGAGGATGTGAAAAAATTCATCCGCTTTCAGGGAAAGCATTTTCTCTGCTCAGGATACTGGAAAGTATATGGCAATCTGCAGGAGGCACTGAAAACGTTTGCGTCCTATGACAGGGCACGAGAGACTGTGATCCGGCTGGCGGGAAGCGGGAGAGACATCCGAGAAATCCTGGTATCCTCCCGGAGCGGAGGATACAGAGGCATGAATATATAGGAGGGAAAAATATGGATAAGATGATTGTGGCATTCTGGACTCAGACCGGAAACACGGGGATTATGGCAGAGGCCGTGGGAAAGGGAATCTCCGGTGCAGGAAAAGAGGCGGAAGTTCTGGAGATTTCATCCGTCAGCATGGATGATCTCAAGAAGGCACCGGTATTTGCACTTGGCTGCCCGGCAATGGGGGATGAGGTCCTGGAGGAAGGAGAGATGGAACCTTTCGTTATGGAGGTGGAATCCTTTGCGGCAGGAAAGAAGATCGCACTGTTCGGTTCCTACGGATGGGGAGACGGACAGTGGATGAGAGACTGGGAAGAGCGCATGAAAAAGGCCGGAGCGGTGATTGTGGGCGGAGAAGGCGTCACGGCGCATGAAACACCGGATGACGATGCGCTGGAAGCCTGCATGGAGCTGGGAAGACAGATGGCAGAGCTTTGATGCTGCATCGGAATTGCTCCTCTTCGGATGTTCCTGACGGAGAGATACCGGGAAAGGCCTGCCGCACATCTGTGCGGAAGGCCTTTTTGTATCACCATGCTGAATCGCAGCCACGGCAGGACGGGGGACCGTATGCGGATGACGTCTCAGAAAAATGTATGGATGAAATTCTGACGGATAAAACGGTACTGCCTGGTGGGGCGCCCCTTTCCTTCCTGCTTCTGGGATTCGATTTCCTCAATCAGACCGGAATCCAGAAGCTGCTGGAGAATCCGGTTGCAGCTGCGGCTTGTGATGTTGAGCCACTGTGAAAGCGATGCGGCGGTCATGACCGTATCCTTGTCCATCTGGAACAGGCCCACGATTTTCAGAAGATTGCTTTCGTTGATGCCGTTCTTCTGTGAATACTCAAGGGCTTTGATATTGGAATAGCTGTAATTGAGGGTTCTGGTAAGCGACAGGGGGCCTGTCAGCACATTATCGGATCCATGAATCAGGAACCCGTCATTTTTTCCGTACCGGATGGCTTCCTGCAGTGCAGATTCCGCCTGGTAATGGCTTTCTCCGGGGGAGGAACCGATTCCGGCACCAAGACGGAACTCCAGATCGCCTTTGGAATCCAGAAATGCGATGAGATCCTGAATACGCTCAAAGCTGCTTTTGTAAAGATCGCTGTCAGAGTTCAGCTCAAACCGGTTGGAAACCGCATGAACAGAATAATCATACCCATATTCCCGGCGGAAGTCCAGAAGATACTTATGAAGCGTGATTTCCATGTATTCCCGGTCCTGGGAAGTGACAGATTCCGGATAAATGAGCTTGATCAGGATTACCAGTTTGTTGGCGCGGTTCTGCTGGCTGAGACGTATGGCGTTGATGGCACTGCGGATGGAATCCCGCACCATTTCTTCGGAAGGAAGGAAATGGATGTACGGGATTTTCATTTTATTCAGCACATCCAGCTGATTGGTGGTACGTGTCAGAACCATGTCGATTTTTCCGGCATTCCACAGCTCTTCCACCCGCTCCCTCAGGGTTTCATAATTATAGACAGGATTTTCAAAGCAGTAAGGCATGTAATTGGGAGCCAGATACTTTTTCAGATTCATGAAGTCATTGACCGGTGTGAGAAAATCGATATAGACCCGGGAAAGAGGAATATGCGGATATCTCAGCACAAAGTTCAGAAGAATGGACAGGATATGTTTTTCTTCATAAGAAACAAACGCACAGGGCACCTGAATATCATCGATATGGTTCAGCATATAGGAATAGCCCAGTTCTCCGGAAAAAAAGATGACATCGGAGCTGCTGCGGCATTGTTCATAGATACTTTCGATTTCTTCCAGGCGTTCGTAAACATATTTGTAAAAGGTGCAGCCAAAGTCCTGATGAGCAATGGCCCGCCGTATGACATCCATGGATTTTTTGGGACTGACAATACTGACAGTAATCATAATCTGCTCCTTTCGATGTGAAAATGAGTCTTTAAATGACAAATGTGTCGATAAATCGGAATCTGTTAGAATCCTAACACAGAATATTGACAAAGTCAAAAGCCTATGTTAAAATGTAATCAATAAAAGACGCGAAATACATAAGTCTTAAATAAAGGACACAGTACCAGGATTCTGGTGATGAGGGAAACGGCAGGAGCCTGATACGGGAAGGAACCAAGACGTTCCTTTTTTCTGCGCTAAAAGTTATGTTGTACATGCTGTTTTGAATGTTTGGACAAAACGTATAACAGAGCCGGCGGATTTGTTCTTTTATGCCCGATATTGAGACCCAAGTGTCTCAATTAAAGACTCAAAAGCAGTATTTTAAGTCTCTTATTTTGCGCGTGAGCGCACAGGGGTTAATATCAACCACATTTTTAAGGAGGTATTTGCGAAATGAGCAAGTATGTTGACAGAGTATTGGCGGAGTTAAGAGAAAAGAACGCTAATGAGCCTGAATTCCTTCAGACAGCAGAGGAAGTTTTAACTTCTTTAGGCCCGGTTGTAGATGCACATCCGGAATATGAAAAGGCAGCTCTTCTTGAAAGAATGGTAGAGCCGGAAAGAACCGTTGAGTTCCGCGTTGTTTGGGTTGATGACAATGGTCAGACTCATGTGAACCGTGGTTACCGTGTTCAGTTCAACGGCGCTATCGGACCGTACAAGGGAGGTTTACGTTTCCATCCGTCAGTTAACCTGTCTATCATGAAATTCCTGGGCTTCGAGCAGACATTTAAGAACAGCCTGACAACTCTTCCGATGGGCGGTGCCAAGGGTGGTTCCGACTTCGACCCGAGAGGAAAGAGCGATGCAGAAGTAATGAGATTCTGCCAGGCATTCATGACTGAGTTACAGCGTCATATCGGTCCGGACGTTGATATCCCGGCCGGTGACCTTGGTGTAGGTGCACGCGAAATCGGTTATCTGTATGGCCAGTATCGCCGCATCAGAGGCGCTTTCGAGAACGGAACAATCACAGGTAAGGGACTTTCCTTCGGTGGTTCTCTGATCCGTCCGGAAGCTACAGGTTTTGGTGCTGTTTACTATCTGGAAGCAGTTCTGAAACATGAGAATGATACACTTGCTGGCAAGACCGTTTCCCTGGCTGGTTTCGGTAACGTTGCATGGGGCGCAGCTACAAAGCTGGCTGAACTGGGCGCCAAGGCAGTTACACTTTCCGGACCGGATGGATACATCTATGATCCGGATGGAATTACCACAAAAGAGAAACTTGACTACATGCTTGAAATGAGAGCAAGCGGACGTGACCGCGTTCAGGATTACGCTGATAAGTTCGGCTGCAAGTTCGTTCCGGGTGACAAGCCGTGGGGCGAGAAGGTTGATATCGTTATGCCGTGCGCAACTCAGAACGATGTTAACATGGAACAGGCTAAGAGAATTGTTGCCAACAACATCAAGTACTATATTGAAGTTGCCAACATGCCCACAACCAACGATGCTCTTAAGTTCTTAATGGAACAGAAGAACATGGTAGTTGCTCCGTCCAAGGCTGTTAATGCCGGCGGCGTTCTCGTATCCGGTCTGGAAATGAGCCAGAACAGCGAGAGATACTCCTGGACAGCTGAAGAAGTTGATGCTAAGTTACATCAGATCATGACAGGTATCCATGACGGTTCCGCAGCAGCTGCTGAGAAATACGGTCTGGGCTACAACCTGGTTGCTGGTGCTAACATCGTTGGCTTCCAGAAGGTTGCTGATGCTATGATGGCACAGGGCATTGCCTGGTAATCGGGAAATGATCCAAAACTGAATCAATTCAGAATATGGGGGGTTGTCGCGGGAGAAATCTCTCCCGCGGCGCCCCTATATTAATATTCACAGAGAGGAAGGATTAAAATGGCATTTACAGTTTTCTACACAGTTCAGATCAATAAGGCGGCCACAGATATTTTCGAGGCGGCCGGCGGCAAGACTGTGGTAACCAATCATTTCTTCGATGAGGCAGGATACATTGAAGAACTGAAAGAATTGAAGCCGGAGGCAATTATGTGCCGTACGGAGCCGGTGACAGCAGCCATGATGGACGCTGCAGGCCCCAATCTGAAAGTAATCGGTAAACAGGGAGCAGGCCTTGACAATATCGATATTCCGGCAGCTACGGAAAGAGGAATCCGCGTGGTATATGCACCGGGCCAGAACGCACAGTCCGTTGCGGAGCAGGCAGCATTCCTGATGCTGGCATGCGCACGCCGTTATCAGTATGTGGACAAACAGTTCCGTTCCGGAAATTATAAGGTACGTTTCGGACTGGAACATACTTACGAACTTCAGGGCAAGACCCTTGGCCTTGTGGGCTGCGGCAGAATCGGACGCATGCTTGCAACCATCGCAAAATGCGGTTTCGGAATGAACGTAATCGGATATGATCCGTTCCTGAAGCAGGATCAGCTGGGTGATCTGATCACTCTGGTTGAGAATCAGGATGAAGTATTCAAGCAGGCTGACTTTGTAAGCCTTCATACTCCGCTTACTCCGGAGACAGAGCACAGCATCGGTATGAGAGAATTCAAACTGATGAAACCGACAGCTTCCTTTATCAATGCAAGCCGCGGCGAGGTGGTCAACGAAAAGGAAATGATCGAGGCCATGGAGCAGGGTGTTATCAACTGCGCCGGTCTGGATGTAACAGAGAAAGAACCGCTTCCTCTTGACAGCCCGCTGTACAGTCTTGACAATGTAATCCTTACACCGCATACCGCAGCTACGACAGAACAGTCCGTACTTCGTTGCTGTGAGACGGTTGCAAACGATATCTGCGCCGTTTTAGCAGGAAAAGATGCAAAATTTGCTGCAAACAAGTTCTGATAGAAAATAAAGCAGAAGAACTCAACGGCGATGCCATTGGGTTCTTTTGCGTTAAAACAGGAGGAGCCATTTTATGAGTAATATTTGTGAATCCGCAAAGGCTTTGATGCCAAAACTTTCCGCCATCAGAAGAGATTTCCATGAATATCCGGAAACGTCCCAGCATGAGGTGGAAACAGCCAGAAAGGTTGCTGCTTATCTTAAGGAAATGGGATGCGATGAAGTCATTGAACAGGTGGGCGGACATGGCGTGATCGGCGTGATCCGGGGTGCCCATCCGGGAAAGACGGTTGCTCTCCGGGCAGACATGGATGCTCTGCAGATTCAGGAAATGAATGATGTGGAGTATAAATCCCGCAATGACGGTGTGATGCATGCATGCGGCCATGACAATCATATGACAGGTCTTCTGGGGGCGGCGGAACTCCTTCTGCAGAGAAAGGATCAGATCAACGGAACCGTCAAGCTGATTTTCCAGCCGGCGGAGGAACTTTCTCCGGTCGGAGGCTCAAGAGCCATGATGGAATCCGGATATCTGGATGATGCAGAGGCGGTTTACGGACTTCACGTATGGCCGGACCTTCCTCATGGAAAAGTCGGCGTGAAGGCAGGCCCCCTGATGGCTGCCACCGATCATTTTACCATTACGATTCACGGAAAAACAGCCCATGGCGCAAAACCTGATCAGGGGATTGATGCAGTGGTTCTGGGCGCTCAGTTTGTTATGGCGGCTCAGACCATCGTCAGCAGAAAGGTCAATCCGCTGGACAATGCAGTGGTGACCTTCGGTATTTTCAATGCCGGAACCAGATACAATATCATTGCCGGCGACTGCGTTCTGGACGGAACTGTCCGTACACTCAATGAGGACACCAGAGACATGGTGGAAGATTCCATGAGAAAACTTCTGGATGCCATCTGCCTTCAGTCCGGTGCCACCGCTGAAATCGTATACGGACGCGGATATCCGGCACTGGTTAACCATGAAGAAGATGCTGCCCTGATCCGCAAAACGGCAGTTTCCCTGTTCGGCGAAGCGGAAGTGGAGGATGTGAAGCTGCCTGCCATGCCTGCAGAAGACTTTTCTTTCTATCTGAAGGAGAAGAAAGGCGCTTTTGTATGGCTGGGAACAGCAAAAGAAGGTCAGGAAGTATGGCCGCTGCATAACAGCCGCTTTGATGTGGACGAGGATATCCTCTGGAGAGGCTCGGCACTTCTGGCACAGACCGCCATTGACTATCTGGCACAGAAATAAGGGATATCTGCACAGCTGCAAGATGCTGGCGCGTCATAAAAAGGCACTGTTCCCGGAAGATGTGTTCTTCCGGAAGAACAGTGCCTTTTCTGATGCGGTGAAAGAGCAGTCTGGAAAGATTCCGCGCTGAAAAGCGGATGAAATTCTGTCAGGTGCAGAAACCTGTAAGCAGGCTTGATTCTGCTTTTATGACAGAGAGCGGAGCAGTTCCAGGAAACTTCTCACGGCTTTATCCGGTGTGGCCCAGGAAGTAACAAGACGGATGACAGTATGAGAGTCATCTGTGCGGTTCATGACGTTGAAAGAGAATTCCTTCCGGAGTCCTTCGATGACCGTATTGGGGAAAATGGGGAACAGCTGATTGGTGGGAGAATCTGCAAGGAAAGAATAGCCGCATTCTGTAATTCCCTTTTTCAGGATAGCTGCCATTTCATTGGCATGTTCTGCCATCTCGAAAAACAGACTTCCGGAAAACAGTTCCTCAAACTGGATTCCGGCCACGAATCCTTTGGCAAGCATGGCACCGCGGTTTTTCATCATAAACCGGAAATCCTGTTTCAGACAGGAACTGGCAATGACCAGAGCCTCACCCAGAAGGGCTCCGTTTTTGGTTCCGCCGATATAGAAAGCATCTGTCAGAGCGGCGAGATCCGCCAGTGTCAGGTCGTTGGGTTCCGAGGTCAGCGCAGATCCCAGACGGGCACCGTCCAGATAGAGGTAAAGTTCATGCTGGCGGCAGAAATGGCTCAGGGATTCCAGCTCTGCTTTTGTATAGATGGTTCCCAGCTCGGTGGAGTCGGAAATATAAACCAGTTTCGGCTGAACCATGTGTTCGTCACAGTGCTCTTTCAGACAGGGAAGGATCAGATCAGGAGTCAGCTTTCCGTCCGGCGTTTCCAGGGCGAGAACCTTATGGCCTGTGCCTTCAATGGCTCCGGTCTCGTGAACATTGATATGTCCGGTGGAAGCGGCAATGGCTGCCTGATAGGGACGGAGGGCAGAAGAAATAAACAGAAGGTTTGTCTGTGTCCCTCCTGAAATGAAATGTATGTCCACATCGTCGGTTTTCAGGTGCTTTTTGATGGCTGCTGCGGCGGCCAGGGAGTGAACATCCAGACCATAGCCTTCGTTCTGGGTCAGATTGGCTTCCATAAGCGCCTTCAGAATCTGCGGATGTGCGCCTTCACTGTAATCGTTGGTAAAACTGTACATGGCTGTATTCTCCTGTCTTCTGCGCGGGGCAGAGTATTTTATATGACAAGTATAAAAAAATCTGCGGGGAAAGTCCAGAAGAATTAAAGAAAAGGGCACCTGAAAAGGTGCTGTAAAACGCAGGAACAGAAGTTTTTCATCCCTGGTAATCACACTGTCCGCACTGAGGAAGGGAAAGTCCGGAGCCGTTCTTATGGTAAATGCCGGCCCATTGACAGATATTTCTTAAAATCGGCACCACGGAGATTCCCTTTTCCGTCAGACGGTATTCCACATGGGGAGGGATTTCGCCAAACTGTTTCCGCCAGATATCAGCAAATTTATGAGCAGCTCATAAATTTCATAGCCGGTGCGGAAAAGAACGGATGTTCTGATGTGCGTCTATACTTTTTCATATATCCATGCTATAATTTGCCTGAACAGGAAAAACGGGAACGGGTGCGGGAGTGTCCGCCCGGGCCCTGCGCGGAAGACAGTGGCATGAAACTGCTCCGCGGGACAGAATAAACAGGAGAAATACGGCAATGCTTTGGTGAGACGAAGCTGTCAGATCGGATTACCCGGGAGGTAAAACAGAAAATGGAGTTCAGATTACACTCAGAATATCAGCCCACCGGTGACCAGCCTCAGGCCATTGAGGCACTGGTCAAGGGCTTTAAAGAAGGCAATCAGTTTGAGACGCTGCTGGGGGTCACAGGGTCCGGAAAGACATTTACCATGGCCAATGTGATCCAGCAGCTGCAGAAGCCGACTCTTATTATTGCACATAATAAGACTCTGGCGGCACAGCTTTATTCCGAATTCAAGGAGTTTTTTCCGGAGAATGCGGTGGAGTATTTTGTGTCCTACTATGATTACTATCAGCCGGAGGCGTATGTGCCTTCCACGGACACTTACATTGAAAAAGACTCGGCCATCAACGATGAGATCGATAAATTAAGACATTCCGCCACGGCGGCACTGTCAGAGAGAAATGATGTGATCATCGTGGCGTCGGTATCCTGCATCTATGGACTGGGCAGCCCCATTGATTATAAGGAAATGGTGATTTCCCTGCGTCCGGGCATGATCCGGGACAGGGATGAGGTGATCCACAAGCTGATTGATATTCAGTATACGAGAAATGACATGGACTTCAAGCGGGGAAGTTTCCGTGTGCGCGGCGACGTGGTGGAAATTTTTCCGGCTTATTCGGGAAGCGAGGCCTACCGGGTGGAATTTTTCGGCGACGAGGTGGACCGGATCACGCAGATTGATGCGCTGACCGGAGAAGTGAAGGCACAGCTGGGGCATGTGGCCATCTTCCCGGCGTCTCATTATGTGGTGCCCAAAGATAAAATGATGAAGGCCACGGAAAATATTCTGGAGGAACTGAAGGGGCAGGTGGCTTTTTTCAAGAGCGAGGATAAACTGCTGGAGGCGCAGAGGATTTCGGAGCGCACCAATTTTGATGTGGAAATGATGCGGGAAACCGGCTTCTGTTCAGGAATTGAAAATTATTCCCGGCACCTGACCGGAACAGCGCCGGGCCAGCCGCCCTGCACGCTTCTGGATTATTTTCCGGAAGATTTTCTGATCATTGTGGATGAGTCTCACATTACTCTGCCTCAGGTGAGGGGAATGTTTTTCGGGGACCGGTCCAGGAAGAAAACGCTGGTGGATTACGGATTCCGCCTTCCGTCGGCGCTTGATAACCGTCCTCTGAGTTTTGAGGAATTTGAAAGCCATATCAGCCAGATGATGTTTGTATCGGCCACGCCTTCGGTTTATGAGGCGGATCATGAACTGATGCGGGTGGAACAGATCATCCGGCCCACCGGTCTTCTGGATCCGGAAATTTCCGTACGGCCTGTGGAAGGGCAGATTGATGATCTGATCGGTGAAGTCAATAAAGAAGTGGAACATCACCATAAGGTCCTGATTACCACTCTGACCAAACGTATGGCGGAGGATCTGACTGATTATATGCGGGAAGCCGGAATCCGGGTCAAATACCTGCATTCGGATATTGACACACTGGAACGGGCGCAGATCATCCGTGACATGCGTCTGGATGTGTTTGACGTACTTGTGGGCATCAACCTGCTGCGTGAAGGACTGGACATTCCTGAAATCACCCTGGTGGCAATTCTGGATGCGGATAAGGAAGGATTTCTCCGGTCAGAGACATCCCTGATCCAGACCATAGGACGTGCAGCGCGAAATTCGGAGGGACATGTGATCATGTATGCGGATTCCATTACGGATTCCATGCGGGCAGCCATTGATGAAACCAACCGCCGACGGGAGATTCAGCAGAAATACAATGAAGAGCATGGAATTACGCCCCAGACCATAAAAAAAGCAGTGCGTGATCTGATCTCCATTTCCCGGGCAGCAGAAGAAAACGAAGAAGACTTCCGCAAAGAACCGGAATCCATGAGCGAGAAGGAACTGGAAAAGCTGGCCAGGGAGCTGGAGAAGAAAATGCGTCAGGCCGCTGCGGAACTGAACTTCGAAGAGGCGGCAAGGCTGCGTGACCGGATGAAGGAAGTGCGGCAGATGCTTTTTGAGATTCAGTCATCAAAGTGATATTGACAAATATTCTCAATAAGTCTACAATTACCGGGGTAGAGGAAGCTGCCGCGGGCCGACGGAACCGGACGGCCTGCGGCATCCGTAAATTTTAAACTGAAGGATGGTTGCGTCCATGAAATTACGCGAAGGTGAAATTGGAAAGACTTATGAGGTCTGTTCTGTGGATGTGGAAGAGGCCATTACCAGAAGGCTGGAAGCGCTGGGAGTCAATGAAAAGACTCCGGTAAAGGTCCTCAATAAAAAAAGAAGCGGCACCATGATCATCAAAGTGCGCGGCACCAGACTTGCGCTGGGCTGCAGGATCACGGACGGGATCCGTGTAAAGGAGGCTGAAGGTCATGAATCCCAGGACTGAAGAAAAAAAGATCAATGTCTGTTTTGTGGGAAATCCCAACTGCGGAAAAACCACACTGTTCAATGCTTTTACAGGAGCAAAACTGAAAGTGGCCAACTGGCCGGGAGTAACGGTGGAGAAAGTGGAAGGTGAGACTGCCTACCAGGGCTGGAAGATCCATGTGACGGACACCCCGGGGATCTACAGTCTTACATCCTATACCATTGAGGAACTGGTAACCAGACGGTGCATCGAAGAGGATGATGTGGATGTGATCATCAACGTGGTGGACGCGTCTTCTCTGGAAAGGAATCTGTATCTTACGCTTCAGCTTCTGGAACTGAAGAAGCCGGTGATCCTGGCGCTGAATATGATGGATATTGTGGAAGAGCGCGGGATGGAGATCGATCTCCACAGACTTCCTGAAATGCTGGGGCATATTCCTGCAGTGCCGGTGTCGGCAAGAAAGAGAACGGGACTGAATGTGCTGATGCATGCGGTGGTTCATCATTATGAGGAAGAACCGCAGGGAATCGTGGTGCGGTATGACAGGGATCTGGAAGACAAGATCCAGAAGACGGAGTCCGTGCTGAGAGCACAATATCCGGACCTGACCAATCTGCGCTGGCATGCCATAAAAATGCTGGAACAGGATAAGGAGGTCATGAATGACCATCCGGCAGATCTTTCCGCTGTTTTTACAGAAAGCTATGAGAAAGAAATCATCAATGAAAAGTATGATTATGTGGAGGAAGTAATCAGGGAATGCCTGTTTCATAAAGAAGAAAAGTCAGCCATGACAGACCGGGCAGACAGACTGCTGACGCATCCGGTGCTGGGGATTCCTGTGTTTTTCGGAATTATGGCGCTGGTATTTTTCCTGACCTTTACGGTGGGAGATTTCCTGAAAGGGTATTTTGAACAGGCGCTGGGGATCTTTTCTTCGGGGACGCTTCACCTTATGGAGCAGGCGGGAGTATCCCAGTGGATTATTTCCCTGGTGGTGGATGGAATCATTGCCGGTGTGGGCGGAATTCTTACGTTCCTTCCCAACATTTTCATTCTGTTTCTGGCCCTTGCCTTCCTGGAGGACAGCGGATACATGGCAAGAGTCGCTTATGTAATGAATGAAACCATGAGCATGGTGGGTCTTTCCGGAAAGGCCTTTCTTCCGATGCTGCTGGGTTTCGGATGTACGGTGCCGGCGGTTATGGCCACCAGGGCACTGGAAAGCCAGAAGGACAGACTCAGAACCATCCTTGTGACGCCTTTCATGTCCTGTTCTGCCAGACTTCCCATATATGTCCTGTTTGCGGACCTGTTTTTCCCGGAGTATGCCCTGTTTGTGGCGTATTCCCTTTATCTGATCGGCGTTCTGGTGGCCATTCTGGTATCGCTGGCTGTACATAAACTGGATAAGTCCTCTTCCGAGAATGCTCTTCTGATTGAACTTCCGGAATACAAGATGCCCAATCTGAGGACGGTTGCCATTTATGTGTGGGATAAGGTAAAAGATTACCTGACAAAGGCAGGAACCACGATTTTCCTGGCCTCCATTGTATTATGGTTTGTTCTCAACAGCGGTCCGGAAGGATTTGTATCGGACATCACACAGAGTTTTGCCGCCAGATTCGGCCGGATTCTGGCTCCGCTTCTGGAACCGGCGGGACTTGGCACCTGGCAGATTGTGGTGGCACTGATTTCGGGTCTTTCAGCCAAGGAAGTGGTGGTATCCAGCTTTTCCGTTCTGTATGGGATCAACAATATCAATTCCGCTTCCGGCATGGCGGAACTGACAGGGGCGCTGGCGGCTTCGGGATTCGGACCGGCCAATGCCTATGCGCTGATGGTGTTCTGCCTGCTTTATACGCCCTGTATTGCGACCATTGCCACAATAAAAAGAGAAACTCACTCTTTAAAATGGACAGCCGGTATGGTATTATTTCAGTTGATATTTGCATGGGCGGCGGCGGTGCTGGTTTTCCAGGCAGGAAGTCTTTTTTAGCCGTGCTCCTGCGCTGCCTGCAGACATAAGACTGCAACAGACATAGTGAGGAATGAGACATGGAAGAAAAGATTCTTCTGGATGCAGTGGTTCTTGCCGGAGAAATCATGCTTGTCAGCGGAGCTGAGGTATACCGGGTGGAAGACACCATGAAGCATATGCTGAGAAAGTCCGGATATCAGTTTATTGAAACCATAGTGTTTGCCACCGGTATTTTTGTGACGCTGGATGATCCCATGCGGGAACCGGTGACCCTGATCAAGCGTGTTCCGGAACGGAGCACCAATATCAACAAAATTTACCGCGTCAATGATGTGTCCCGGAGATTCTGTGCCGGACAGATCACCATTGAGGAGGCATACGGCGAACTGAAAAAAATCGAGACGGAAGTACCGTACAGCCCTCTTCTGAAAGCTGCGGGAACTGCGGGAGTGGCTGCCTTTTTCACCCCGATTTTCGGGGGCAGGCTCATAGATTTTTTTGCCGCCGGCCTTGTGGGCATATGCCTTGCGGCTTCCTCCTGGATGATGAAAAAAGTCAGAATCAATGATTTCTGCGTCAGTGCGTTCAACTCTTTCGTGGTTGCGTTTTTTTCCATGGTAATCCAGCATTTTCTGCTGCCGGAGGCCAATGCGGATGTGATGATCATCAGCTCCATCATGCCGCTGGTGCCGGGTGTGATTTTTACCAACGCCATCCGGGATACTCTGAACGGAGATTACGGAGCGGGCTCAGCCAGGATGCTGGAGGCCATTGTGGTGGCTCTGGCCGTGGCGGCCGGCGTTGGATGCGGCATGGTACTGTTCCAGACAGTCTGGGGAGGTGCGGCATGATTTCTCAGATCATCGGTGCGTTTTTTTCCGTATATATGTTTTCCACGCTGCTGGATGTGCCGAAGAAGTATGCTCATTATTCGGCTGCCATCGGTGCGGTGGGATGGTATGTGTATATGGTGATTCAGGATGAAAAGAATTCCTCCATGCTGGCGGCATTTCTGTCCACCCTGGTCATTGCGCTGCTGAGCCATCTTATGGCAAGAATCAAGAGAGCTCCGGTCACTGTGTTTCTGATTTCGGGAATTCTCCCCTCCGTACCGGGGGCTGCCATGTACCGGTCTGTTGCATACCTGATACAGAATGATTTCAGCCTGTCCAACCATTATCTCATTGAGACACTCCAGATTGCGGGAGCCATTGCCATGGCAATTTTCATTATGGACTCCATTTTCAAACTGGTTCAGGTGTATCTGGAGTCACGTCAGAATTCCAGATCATAAGGCGGCAGCTGCTGCGGTCATAGAGATAGAGCTCATCGGACAGACGGTCCTCAGGAGGGACATCTTCGGAATTGACTTTTTTAATCATATCACGGATATCTTCGTACCTGCAGCTGCGGGTGTCGGGAATCAGCAGAACTTCGTGGATGCTGGACGGAAGGATGATAAGATCCATGCCGGCCTGATCTGCGAAGTTTTTTATAATATCGCGGTAAGCAAGGCAGGCGGCTCCATGGATCCCGGCAGAATTGGTGAGAACGTAGAGCGCCGGAGAAGAATCCGGAAGCAGATCCGAGGCGATGGGACCGGAGAGGGGATGGGCACCCGGGAAAGCTCCGGGATCAGAAGAAACGGTGGATATAAGCTCACCGGCCAGAAGATCTTCCAGACGGTAGATGGATGCGGGAAAAAGCCGGGGAGTATTTTTAACGGCAAGACAGTAGAGGGATTCAGTGGAAAGATGCCAGAGCGTCATCTGTTCTGTGTGGATCAGAGCGGTGGTGTGGGTGGAGGCGGTACTGCCAAGATAGAGATAGAAGACCATGGCCAGATCAAGAAAGGGTACCCAGGGAACATCCGAGAGAAGGGTTTTATTGTCTTTCCGGGAAATAAGCCGGAAGGAAATGAGATCTTTTACGGAATCAATATCCTGCATCCGTTCCAGAAATTCGTCGGTAAACGGCGGCTCCTTTCTGAGTCCCCGGAGAATTTCGCTGCAGATTTCATCCAGAGAACCTCCGCTTAGATATTCATCATACAGCGGGTCCAGGTAGACCAGAGGGGAACACCGGGTGCAGTCACGAAAAAAGCAGAGGGCGTCCAGGCAGATGCCGTTGTTTTTCTGTATCTGCTGCATACGGACTGAAGTTCCGGAATCCAGACGGGATAAAAGGGATGCAGTGAGAGTGTCGCAAAAAGACGCATAGTTCATAGAAATACCTCCTGAGATGTGAAAAATAGAATAAAAAGATAAGATAAAATAGATAAGAAAAATGATGTCATCATTGTAGCGGATGACACGGAAAAATGCAACAGGAAAATAGAATCAAGGCAAAATAAAAAATGCATCTGATAGGAATCGAACCTGCCAACAAT
>OGGQ01001966.1_pt1 | contig 24384 bp, 21 predicted proteins | sample 1571191 | NCBI WGS metagenome assembly OGGQ01 (sample SAMEA2582061, study PRJEB24529) | metagenome | biome: Human gut stool | place: China | collected 2011
AAGTTCTGTTCCGAATGCGGAAGCCCCAGACCTGCGGCAGGGACCTGGACCTGCAGCTGCGGAACCGTCAACAGCGGAAAGTTCTGCTCTGAATGCGGAAAACCGAGACCCTGATCGGAGGAACAGGCATGGAACTGGTGAATTATCAGTGCCCCAACTGCGGAGCGGGGCTGAAATATGATCCTGCGTCCGGAAAATTCCGATGTGAATACTGCCTGGCGGAATTTACAGAGGAAGAAATGACCGCAGCAGAAAAAGAGACGGGAAATCAGGCAGGAAAAGAGACAGAAAAATTGACAGAAAAAGAAGAAGAAAAAGAGGCAGGAACTCAGGCCGTTTATACCTGTCCCAACTGCGGAGCGGAGCTGGTGACGGATGAAACAACGGCAGCCTCTTTCTGCTATTACTGCCACAGCCCTGTGATCCTGTCAGGACGCCTTTCCGGAGAATTTCTTCCGGATTACGTGATTCCTTTTTCCTTTGACCGGGAAAAGGCCATGGAAATTTTTTCCGGATGGATCCGGATGAAAAAACTGCTTCCCAGGGATTTCTTTTCGGAAAGCCAGATTGAGAAATTTTCAGGTGTATATTTTCCATACCTGATCTACAGCTGCCGGGTGGAGGGAAGCGTGAAGGCTGAAGCGGAAACCCAGAGAGTCTGGACGATGGGAAACACCCGGTATACGGAACATAAAAAATACCAGGTGGAACGGGAAGGAGAACTGGAGGTGCGTCACCTGGCAAGAAACGCTCTTTCCAGAAACAACCGGGATCTTGTGGAGGGAATTCTTCCTTTTGACATGGAGAAAATGCTTCCGTTCCATACGGGATATCTTTCCGGTTTCCTGGCGGAAAAAAGGGATATGGACAGCAGCGGATTCGAACCCCAGGTGCGCGAGGAAGTGAGCAGCTATACGGCGGAAAATCTGAAGGCCTCCATGACCGGATACAATTCTGTCAGGATTCTGGACCAGAAAATGGAAATCAGGGATCCGTCCTGGAAATACGCGCTGTTTCCCGTATGGACCATGACTTACCGGGATCCGAAAAAGGGGAAGATCTATTATTTCACCATGAACGGGCAGACCGGGAAGATTAACGGCGAACTTCCCGTGGATCAGAGAAAGCTGGCGCTGCTGTTCGCAGGGGTCTTTCTTCCCGTATTTCTTTTTCTTCTGATGGGAGGGTGGTTTCTGTGAAAAAATGGATGATTGCAGCAGGCGGAATTCTGGCTGTTCTGCTGAATATGACGTTTCCTGCCGCCGCCAGAGTGTCCCTGGCAGGGGCGCAGACCGACCACAGCCGTGTGTATGATATGGCGGATCTGTTTACGGAACATCAGGAAGAAGAACTGTCAGAACAGATTTCTGCCCAGTCAGAAGAGATGGGCATGGATCTGGCAGTGGTAACCACAGCGGATGCGGCCGGATATTCCAGCCGCGTGTACGCGGATTATTTTTATGATGACAATGGAATGGGAACCGGACAGGACCACAGCGGCGCCCTGTTCCTTATTGACATGGACAACCGGGAAATTGCGGTTTCCACATCAGGGGAAATGTGGCAGTATCTGACCGATGAGCGGGTGGAGCAGATTCTGGATGCTGCCTACGGACCCGTGTCAGAAGGAAATTATTTTGAGTCGGCGAAAGCTTTTCTTTCCGGTACCGAGGACTTTTACCGGGAAGGCATTCCGGACGGCCAGTATACATATGATGCGGAAACAGGCAGGATTCTGGTTCCGAAAAAGATTGAGTGGTATGAATTCCTGTTTGCACTGGCAGCAGCTGCCGTCTGCGGAGCAGCAGCGGCAGGAGCGGCCCGGAGAAGCTACAGCATGCAAAAGGGCGGTACGGGACCGGAAGCGGAGTTCCGCCTGTCCTATCGGAAGGACAGCGCTTTTCATGCCGGCAGCGTTTTAAGGGATGTACTGATTGGAAGCTATGTAACTAGCCAGATCATCCGCAGAAACACCGGAGGAAGAAGCGGGGGCGGCAGCAGATCCGGCGGAAGAAGCGGCCGCACCACGGTTCACAGAACCGGAGGCCGCAGGCACGGAGGCGGCAGCCGTAAATTCTAACAGCAGAAAGGAAAAGACAGAAGATGAAGATAGACAGGATCGGGATCGTGGGGCTGGGAGCGCTTGGGATCATGTACGGACAGCATCTGACGGAAAAACTGGGAAAAGACCGGGTATTCTTTATTGCGGACAGGACACGGACAGAACGATACCGGAACACAGAAATCGTCTGCAACGGAAAAGTCTGTGATTTCAGCTACCGGTCTCCGGAAGAAGCAGAAGAAGCAGATCTGATTCTTTTTGCCGTGAAATTCATGGGAATGGCAGAGTCGGTAAAAACCGCGGAAGCTTTCGCCGGCAGCAGTACCATATTTCTGTCGGTTCTCAACGGAGTCACCAGCGAACAGATGCTGGAAGAGGCATTCGGACCGGAACGGGTGCTTTACTGCTGCGTTCAGGGAATGGACGCGGTGAAGGAGGGAAACCGGGCCGTTTATAAGAACATGGGATATATCGCTCTTGGGAACCGGGACGGAAGCCGGGATGAAAAACTGAAGGCAGTAACGGAACTGTTTGAAAGGACCGGTCTGGAATACCGGGTTCCGGAAGACATCCGCAGACAGATGTGGAGCAAGCTGATGCTCAACACAGGAGTCAATCAGGTGACGGCGGTGCAGAAAGCTCCTTACCGCCTGGTACAGCAGGACGGAGAGGCCAGAGACATGATGGTGGCGGCCATGCGGGAGGTCAGGGCTGTGGCGGCTTCCCAGGGAGTGGAGCTGACGGAGGCGGATATTGATTCCTGGATGGAACTGCTGGACGGACTGGATCCGGAAGGAAGGACTTCCATGTGTCAGGACGTTATGGCCGGCCGCAGAACGGAAGTGGATCTGTTTTCCGGAACCATGATCCGTCTTGGCCGGGAAGCCGGGATTCCGGTGCCCGTCAATGCGTTCCTGTATCAGAAACTGAAGGAAATGGAAGAGGGGTAAGAACAGCAATGAAAATCATGGTAATCGACGGACAGGGAGGAAAAATGGGAAAAAGCATCGTGGAACAGATGCGGAGGGAATTTCCCGGCGATGAAATCCTGGCAATCGGAACCAACAGCATTGCCACTGCAGCCATGCTGAAAGCCGGAGCGGATGCCGGAGCCACCGGAGAAAATCCGGTGATTGTGGGATGCGAGACGGCAGATGTGATTGTGGGCCCCCTGGGAATCGTCATTGCGGACTCCCTTCTGGGAGAGATCACGCCGGCCATGGCAGCGGCCGTGGGGAAGAGCAGGGCCGGAAAAGTCCTGCTTCCCGTAAACCGGTGCCAGCATTTCGTGGTGGGTCTCATGGAAATGCCGCTGGGGGATTATGTAAAACTGGCGGTGGAGGAAGTGCGCAGAATCCGGGAGAGACTGTGACCGGATAAAACGCGGTTCCGGACGGGACGCAGCCGGATCCGGTTCAGGTTTCGGGAACAGAAGGATCCTTCATGAGATAGATCCGGTCCCATTCCTTGGTGCCGTCCACCTTGCGGACCTGGCTCTGATGTATTTTCAGAAAACGGACCAGCTCATAACAGTCGATCCAGATTTCATTTTCGCCTTCCTTCTGGGATTCATCGAAGATCAGCTGAAGGCCGAAATGAAGATGCGGAGTGGAAATGTTGTTGGTATTTTCCGTGGTGCTGTATCCGGTGCGGCCCAGATATCCGATGACATCTCCGGCGGTGACGATGCTGCCCGGCTCCAGAATGCTCTGGTAGGGATAGTTTTTGCGCAGATGGGCGTAATAATAGTAGCGCTTCCTGTCAAAACTCCGGATACCGATGCGCCATCCGCCGTACTGGTTCCATCCAAGGGCCTCCACGGTTCCGGATTCCACGGCGATGACGGGAGTGCCCACCTGGCCCATCATGTCGTGTCCGAGATGACGTCTCTGATAGCCGTAGGAGCGGGAGGTGCCGAAGTCATCGTAATCGCTGTAAGGGAAATTACAGGCAATGGGAGAAAAGGCTTTGAGACCGTATTTGGTGACCCAGACCTTTTCCGGCGGTGCCGCGGATTCACTGTCGGAGCCTTCCGGTGTGCCGGATTCATCTGAAGCAGAGGACGGAATCTGACTCTGGGGATCAGAAGGCTCCGGGGCATCCACCTGTTCTTCGAAATATCCGACCATGCCGCCCAGAACAGCAGTATAGGCCTCTTTGTAGTAGGAGTAATATTCCATGCCGCCGGTCAGCTCTTCCATGGAAGTGCCTGACTTCAGCTGCTCTGCCAGGGAATCCAGGTCCGAACTGCGGAAATGGGAAAAATCACCGCCGTACCGGGCACCGAGCCAGGCGAGAAGTTCAATCCAGTTCAGGTGAATGTCCGACTGACAGGTACTGACATCCAGCCGGAAAGCCTGTTCCAGCACTTCAGCCGGAACGGTAAAGTCCACCCATCGGATCATATCATCAGGGGAAGCATCATCGGAAGCCCCGGTTTCTTTGGAGGACTCTTCCAGAAGAAAAAAGTTTTCCGATGCGGCTTCCCGGCTTTTCATACAGAGAGAAAAGGTCAGAATCAGAAGGATGAGAAGCTGGACGGCAATGACAGCGGATGATTTCGGAATCTTGAAAGGGAACATGGCATACACTCTCCTGAACTCAGTGTTTTGTGCGGACCGTCAGGGCAGAAATGCCCGGAAGACCGCCTGTTCTGAAAATTATATGCGGACATGCAGGGAAATATGACGGATGCCTGAAAACGGCTTTTGCAATCCCGGGTCCGGCAGGAAAATTTTATATCGGAGGTAAAGATTTAATATGAAAAAACTGGAAGAATATGTAAGAAGCATTCCGGACTTTCCGGAGCCGGGAATCATTTTCCGGGACGTGACATCCATCCTGCAGGATCCGGACGGACTCCATCTGGCGGTGGACAGACTGCTGGACATGGTCAGGGATGAAGAGTTTGATCTGGTGGTGGGACCGGAATCCAGAGGGTTTATTTTCGGGGTGCCGGTGGCCTATGAGCTGCACAAGGGATTCGTACCTGTGAGAAAAAAAGGAAAACTGCCCTGCGAAACCATATCTGCCAGATATGATCTGGAATATGGTACTGCCGAGATTGAGATTCACAAAGATGCCATCCGCCCGGGACAGAAGGTGGTGGTCATTGACGATCTGATGGCCACAGGCGGCACCATGGAAGCCATTATCCGGCTGGTGGAAGAACTGGGAGGCGAAGTGGTCAAAATCTGTTTTGTCATGGAACTGGCTGGACTCAGGGGCCGGGAGAGGCTCAGCCGCTATGAGGTGGAGTCAGCCATCATCTATGAGGGAAAATAAAAATACGGAAACAGCGGAGAATCCTGCTTTGCAGGATTCTTTTTTACTTTACAAAGAACGTATGTTCGGTTATAATGGAGACATGGAACCGATTATTTTTCATGTGGATGTAAACAGTGCATTTCTGTCATGGGAAGCGGTATCCCGTCTGAAACATCAGGCAGGAGCAACGGATCTCAGGACAATTCCTGCGGCGGTGGGAGGCGATGTGAAAAAACGCCGCGGAATTATTCTGGCCAGATCCCTTCCTGCAAAACAGTATGGAGTCAGGACCGGAGAGACTGTGGCAGAAGCCAGGAAAAAATGTCCGGAGCTGGTTCTGGTGCCGCCCAGTTACGGTGTGTACGAAAGAGCTTCCGGGGAACTGATGAGACTGCTGAAGGAATATTCGCCCCGGGTGGAACCCTTCAGCATTGATGAGGCATTCATGGATATGACAGGCATGGAACTGCTTCTTGGGACTCCGCAGAAGGCGGCCGAAAACCTGCGGGAAGAGATCCGAACCCGGCTGGGGTTTACCGTAAACATAGGGATATCTTCCAACAAGCTGCTGGCCAAAATGGCATCAGATTTTGAAAAACCTGACAGGGTCCATACCCTTTTCCCGGAGGAAATCCAGGAGAAAATGTGGTGCCTTCCGGTCCGTGATCTGTTTCTGGTGGGACCTTCCACCGAAAGAAAACTGAACAGGCTGGGCATCCGTACCATAGGGGAACTGGCATGTACAGATGTGGAGGTTCTCCGGGCCAATCTGAAAAAACACGGAGAAATCATATGGAACTTCGCCAACGGAAGAGATGCCTCCCTGGTGGAGGAGGAGCCGCAGGAAAACAAGGGATATGGAAACAGCACCACCATTGCCTTTGATGTGACAGACCGGGAGACTGCCTGTCAGGTACTGCTTTCTCTGACTGAAACCGTGGCAGCAAGGCTGAGAAAACATGGAAAAAAAGCGGAACTGGTTTCCGTCAGCATCAGGGATACACACATGCATACCGTATCCCACCAGATGATTCTGCCGTCGGCCACGGACATTACGTCTGAGCTGTATCTGGCTGTCAGGAAGCTGTTTGACGAGCTATGGAACGGTGAACCCATCCGCCATCTGGGTGTACATACGGGCCGCCTGGGGGACGGAGAAGGGAGACAGCTGAGTCTCTTCGACAGAACCGATTACGGGAAACTGGAGCGCCTGGATGCGGCACTGGACCGCATCCGCATGCGGCACGGCAGGGATGCCGTGATGCGGGCCTCTTTTCTGGGAACTCCGCTGGACCATATGGCCGGAAAAATGAGGGCAGAAAGAAAAGAGAGGAATAATGGAGAACAGAAGCAGAAGAAAGAACAGGAAGAGGAAGCAGAACGTCACAGGGCGGCGGAGGATATCTGACCCGGAGGAATGCCGCCGGACAGTGGAAATGCCACCGGGTTCGTGCTATAATGGGAGAACAGAAAGGCAGGGATAGAAATGAGAGAAATTGTATTTAAAATGGAACGTCCCGGTCTGGTGGAGACCGGTCAGGAAGTGGAAGTCAGTGAGTCCGTGACACCGGTCAATGTCAATTACATGATTGAGCCGGCAGTGGCCATGTCAGGGCTTTTCAAATTCACGGAGCGGCTGAAAAGCCGGAAGGGAATCGTGAAAAGCATTGAGGAAAACGACCGCGGATATTATGTAACAGTTGTTTTTGATGAATAGGGAAAGGAGATACGCCGATGAAGCTGTTTCATCTGTCTGATCTGCATATCGGAAAACAGCTCCATGGTTTCAGTCTGATCGAAGACCAGGTGTATATTCTGGGGAAGATTCTTGAAGAGATAAAAAAGAGAAAGCCGGATGTACTGATTCTGGCAGGGGATATTTATGACAAATCCGTGCCGCCGGCTGAGGCGGTGGAGATTCTGGATGATTTTCTGACGGAACTGGCGGCCATGGAACATGGACCTGACGTGATGATTGTCAGCGGAAATCATGATTCCCAGGAGCGGCTTTCCTTCGGAAGCCGGCTGTTTGAAGAAAAAAAGATCTTCATTGCGGGATATGCCCCGGGAAAAGAAAATCCTGAAGTGAGAAAACTGGTGCGTACAGACGAGGAGGGAGAGGTGAATTTTTACCTTCTTCCTTTTTTACGTCCTTCGTTTATCCGGGAAATCAGCGGCATGGAGGAAATCAGAACATACGAAGAAGCTGTGAGGGCCGTGGTAAACACCATGAAACCGGATTTTTCCGGAAGGAATGTGCTGATCTGTCATCAGTTTTTCACATGGAACGGAAACAGTCCCCGGAGATCGGATTCAGAGACGGTTTCCGTAGGAGGACAGGATCAGGTGGATATTTCGGCGGTGGAAGCATTTGATTATGTTGCTGCCGGTCATATTCACAGACCTCAGCCGGTGGGAAAGGCATACATACGCTACAGCGGATCTCCGCTGAAGTATTCCGTGTCGGAAGCCGGACAGGAGAAATCCATCACGGAAGTGGTTCTGGGAAAGAAGGGAGAGATCTTTCTGGAAACCATCCCCCTGGAACCGCTCCGGGATGTGCGGAAGATCCGGGGAACCCTTTCGGAACTGACTTCCAGGGAGACACTTCTTGCCGCAGACCCGGAAGATTATGTAAGCGCGGTCCTTACGGATGAGGAAGCGCTGTATGAACCGGGACGTGTACTTCAGGGATGCTATCCCCATCTGCTGGAATGGACGGTGGAAAACAGCAGGACGCGGCGGGAAGCAGAAGAAGAAATTCTGCCGGAAGAGAAAAAAACACCTGCGGAGCTGTTCGGGGAATTCTATGGGCAGATGCAGGGGGCTGAAATGAATGAAAAGCAGAAACGCGCCATGGAGGAAGTATTTGCCGCGCTGGAGGAGAAAGGGGGAACCGGGATATGAAGCCGCTTTGCCTGACCATGAGCGCATTCGGATCCTACAGAGACAGAACCGTCATTGATTTTACGGAAGCGGGGAACGGGGTCTTCCTGATTGCCGGAGATACGGGATCCGGCAAGACCACCATTTTCGACGGCATCACATATGCCCTTTACGGAGAGACCAGCGGAGGAAAGCGGGATGGGAAAATGATGCGGAGCCAGTATGCGGGGCCGGATCAGGAGACCTATGTGGAACTGGTATTTTCATGCCGCGGAAAACAGTATAAAGTGGTCCGGAATCCGGAATACATGAGGGAGAAAAAGCGCGGAACCGGACTTGCAAAGACGGCTGCCTCAGTGGAACTGACGCTTCCGGACGGCACTGTTTTCCGGGGCCGCAGCCGTGACACGGACCGGAAAATCTGCGAGCTTCTGGGAATTGACAGGGAACAGTTCACAAGGATTGCCATGATTGCCCAGGGAGATTTTCTGAAACTCCTTCATGCAGGGTCCGAAGAAAGAAAAAAGATTTTTTCCAGAATTTTTGACACGGGAATCTGCCGGGCGGCGGAAGAGGAAATCAGCGAAAGGAGAAAGGCTGCCAGAGAGCGGCTGGGAGCATCAGGAGAGCGACTGAAAACCCATATCCGGTCCATTGTTCTGCCGGAAGGAGAAAGGACGGCAGATGCCGTTTTTCCGGTGCAGGAGGAAATTCCGGATGCGGAAAAGATCCGGTCCCTTCTGGAAACATGGGTCCATCAGGAGAGAGAACGGAAATCCGCTCTTGAATCCAGAAGCCGGGAACTGGACGAAGCACTTAAGCAGGCACTGGAAGAGCGGGGAAAACGTATGAAAGCCGGAGAGATCAGACGCCAGTACCGGGAGAAGGAAGAGCAGCTGCAGAAAGAAGAAGAAAAGCTGGGGGATTATACGGAACGGAGAGAATGGATCGAACGGTTCAGCCGTGCCCGGAATATCCGGCCCTATCAGGAGCGGGCCGACAGGGCGGAGACCGGAGAACAGGAGGCCGTTGAAGGAAAACGGAAGGCAGAATCCCGTCTGAAGGATGCAGAGGAATGTATGCGGCGGGAAAAAAGCCGTCTGGAGGCAGCACAGGAGCAGTACAGGGAGAGGGAGCCGGCTCTGAGGAGAGAACTGGAAAAACTGGAACAGGAAAGGAAAGAATGGGAACGTCTGGAACGTCTGGAACGCATGCGGAAAGAAGCCGGAAGACAGAAAGAAGCCATGCATGCAGAGTCCGGACGCATGAAGGAAAAGGCGGACAGAATCCGGGACCGCATCGCCGTCTGCCGGGGGAGGAAAAGGGAATGGGAAGAATCTCTTCCTGAATCCGCCGGCCTTGAGGCTGCGTACAGAAAGGCCGGGGAATATGAAAAGGCCGCGGAAGAACTGAAGAAGGAAAGAGAGAAACTGAACATACAGAAAGAAGAACTGGAAGTTCTGTCCGCGGAACAGGAAAAAAGGATCGGTGAACTCTCCGGAATCAGGGAAAGATACAGGGAACTGGAAGAGCGGTTTTTCCGCGAACAGGCCGGAATTCTGGCCCGGGATCACCTGAAGGAAGGCTGCCCCTGCCCGGTGTGCGGCTCTCTGTCCCATCCTCTGCCTGCCGGACTTCCGGCGGAGGCGCCCTCGGAAGAAGAACTGAGGACAATGGCGGAAACATGTGAGGAGAAAAGCCGTCAATGTCAGGAAGCCGGTCTTGTGATTTCGGAAAAACAGGCCGCAATCCGGGAAAAGGAGAATTCCATGCGGCAGCAGGAGAAGGAGATCCCGGACGATTACAGAACGGAAAAGCAGCGCCTGGAGCAGCGTCTGAAGGAACTTCACCGGCTGGAAGAAACAGGAAAACAGGCGGCAGCAGAGCTTTCGGAACTGGAAAAACAGCTGGAAGAGACAGACCAGGCCCTGAAAGACACGGAGATCCGCGCAGCCTCTCAGGAAGCGGAAGAAAAGAGACTTCTGGAGGAAATCCGTCTGGCCGGGCAGCAGATGAAATTTTCCTCACCGGAAGAAGTCCTGATGGAAAAGACCAGGATGGAAAAAGAGAGGGAAGATCTGAACCGCGCGGCAGAGAAGATCAGAGATATGGAAAAAGCTGCGGCAGAAGAACTTTCTTCCGCCGTTCAGGGACTGGCGTCAGCCGGGGACCTGCTGGAGATCCGCAGAAAGGAAAAGAAAGAAGCCGGAGAGGCATGGAAGAAAGCCTGGGAGACAGGAAAATTTTCTGACCGGACTGCATATGAGACCGCACTGACATGGAAGAAGGAAGAAGAGGCAGTCAGAGAAAAGGAGGAGACAGATGAATACTTTGCCGGTCTGGCCAGACTCAGAGCGGCAGTGACGGCACTGAAACCGCAGGTATCCGGAGAAGAGGACGCGGATATGGAGGCGCTGGAAAAGGAAATCTGTGCCCTTCAGGAGGAAAAAGCCTGTGCCGAAAAGGAAAGGGAAGCGGTTTCCGCCCTTCTGAAAAATCATGAGGAAGCCGGAAAGAGGATTATGGAGGAACAGGAAAAGGCAGGAGGTCTGACGGAGGAGTTTCTGCTGTATGATACCCTGTGGCAGACTGCCAGCGGAAACCTCAGAGGAAAAGCAAAAATTGATTTTGAAACATATGTCCAGAGACGGTATTTTGAAAAGATTCTGGCGGCTGCCAACCGGAGGTTCCTGAAACTGTCAGGAGGCAGGCTGAAACTGAAAAGCCGTTCTCTGGAAGAATCCGGAGGGCAGGGACATTCAGGCCTGGATCTGAACGTGCTGGTGATGGCCACCGGAAAGGAAAGAGACGTAAAGACTCTGTCCGGCGGAGAATCCTTTCTGGCATCCCTGTCTCTGGCTCTGGGACTTTCGGATGTGGTGCAGAGCCAGGCCGGAGCCGTCCGGGTGGACGCCATGTTTGTGGACGAGGGCTTTGGTTCCCTGGATGATGAAACCAGAGATCTGGCTGTGAAAGTGCTCCATGATCTGGCCGGGGATGACCGGATGGTGGGGATCATTTCTCATGTAAATGAACTGAAAGAACAGATCGGAAAGAAACTCATGGTGTCCAAGGGAACCGGAGGAAGCACCGTCCGCTGGGCCGTGGAGGAGCGCGTGTTCTGAGGAATATGAAGTCATGAAGCGGTCTTTCTGTGGAAGAGGAGAAGCATCAGGACATAGACGGTGCATACGGTCAGGATCCGGAAACAGGTGCATGCAAAATCAGGCCATCCGGAAAGGAACGGAATTCTGTCCGGGAACAGGGAAAAAATTCCCAGAGCCGCGGTCAGGCAGAACACAGGCTTTACAATGACCTCCCAGACATTGGGAGAAAAGGGGACTGCCCGGCGCAGGGAAAGAATGTGGAGCAGAGCAAGAAACAGTTCACTGGCCAGCATGCCCCAGAGATAGGCGAGGATTCCGAACCGGGGGATTCCGAATATTACGAATCCGAGACGCAGGAGCATGGAAGCCAGATGATGACAGAAGGTGACGGATGTTTTTCCCAGTCCGTTGAGGATGCTGCCCATGGTGGTGGCCAGATAAAGAAACGGACAGAGCCAGGCGAGAATGGTTATGAAAACGCCTGCATCCCGGTTATGGAATACCTGCATTCCCAGCTGTTCCCCGAAGACGGTGAAAATCCCCACGCACAGGATTCCCATGTACAGGCTGTAACGGAAAGACATGGAGATATTTCTGAGAATTCCGGAACTGTTTCCGGCAGACTGGGCTTTGGCCACCGTTGGAAGCAGAATCACGGCCAGGGAATTGACCAGAGTGGAAGGAAACATGACGAAGGACATGGACATGCCGGTGAGGACACCGTACAGGCTGAGAGCCTGGGAACGGTCCAGTCCGGAGGCTGTGAGCCGGCTGGGAATCAGTATGGCCTCTGCACTCTGCAGAAGATTCATTACCAGACGGTTTCCCATCAGCGGAAGAGCCAGCGCCATCAGGGGGATGGCCAGGGATACGATGGAAGGACTGCTGCCGGGAGACTTCTGGCTGTTCCCGGAGGAAGAAAACAGAAGAAAGGCCAGCAGCGTAAACAGGGCGGAACCGGCTTCTCCGGCCACCAGTCCCGCAACGGCCAGGGATACGGTCAGCTGGATCCCTTTTTCACGGCAGATGTCAGCCAGAAGAAAAACGGTGAAAATCCGTATGCCCTGTTCGGCCAGCTGGGAAAAAGCTGGAACATGGACCTTTTCTTTTCCGTAATAATATCCGCAGAGACAGGCATGGACAGAGGTACAGGGAATGGCCAGAGCCAGAGCAGGAAGCAGAGGAGCACATGCGGGCTCCATCAGAACGTGCAGGGCCAGAAAATCGGAAAAATTCCAGATCAGGGCAGATAAAATCAGAGCCAGGGAAAAAGACACAAGAAAACCGGCCAGGAGAGTCTTTTTTGCCCTGGCTTCGCTGGCGGCGGCAAACCGTGAGATGGCAGTCTGAATGGAACCGGCACACAGAGAAAAACAGATGCCGTAAACGGGAAAAATCATCTGATAAATTCCAAGGCCCTCCGCTCCAATGGTCCGGGAAAGAAAGATGCGGTAGAAAAAACCGAGAATCCTGGAAGCAAAGCCGGCAGCGGAAAGAAGCAGGGCTCCGGCAATGAGGGTATGTTTTCTGAAAAAGCTGATCATGGCAGCCCCCGCAGGGATGGAATCCTTATATCATATGATCGGGAAAAAAGAAAATATGACGGAAATATCTTTCACAGTTATCCTTGTAGTATATGGATTTATAAGATATATCAATAATGATTCCTGATATTATTATATTTTTCTTAAATCTTTGGATTCCTGTTGAAATCCCAGTGGAATATTATTATAATGTAGAATAGTTTCCCGGAAATGGGAAATAAAACAAATGTAGATGAGGCTTTTAACCTGTATTTACGGAAAGGCGGATTTATGAAGAAGGTAATCTATCTTGACAATGCTGCAACCACAAAGGTGCGTCCTGAGGTTGTGGATGCAATGCTGCCGTTTTATACGGAGCATTATGGAAATCCATCTTCGGTGTATTCTTTTTCCACACCGTGCAAAGAGGCAATGGCCCACAGCAGAGAGGTGATCGCAGAGGCACTGGGAGCCAATGCCAATGAGATCTACTTTACCAACGGCGGCACAGAGTCCGACAACTGGGCCCTGACAGCCACAGCCGAAGCGTATGCTTCCAAGGGAAAGCATATCATAACCACACAGATTGAACATCACGCGGTCCTGCATACTGGACAGTATCTGGAAAAACGCGGTTTTGAGGTGACATACCTGCCGGTGGATGAATACGGCAGAGTGGATCCGGAATCGGTCAGAGCGGCCATCCGTCCGGATACCATCCTGATCTCGGTGATGTTTGCCAATAATGAAATCGGAACCATAGAACCGATCCGTGAAATCGGTGAAATCGCAAAAGAGCATGGAGTCCTGTTCCATACGGATGCGGTTCAGGCGTTTGGTCACGAACCCATTGATGTGGATGAATGCCACATTGACATGCTCAGTGCCAGTGCCCACAAACTGAATGGTCCCAAAGGCGTGGGATTTCTCTATATCCGTAAGGGAATCAAGATCCGTTCCTTTATCCACGGAGGCGCGCAGGAAAGAAAGCGCCGTGCCGGTACGGAAAATGTTCCGGGCATTGTAGGAATGGGAAAGGCCGTGGAAATTGCCATGGCCCGCATGGAAGAAAACAAAAAGAAAGAAACGGAACTCAGGGATTATCTGATCCGCAGAGTCATGGAAGAAGTTCCGTACACAAGACTGAACGGACATCCTGAGGAACGTCTGTCCAACAATGCCAATTTTGCATTCCAGTTCATTGAAGGAGAATCTCTTCTGATCATGCTGGATATGGACGGCATCTGCGGTTCCAGCGGGTCCGCATGCACATCTGGTTCTCTGGATCCGTCCCATGTGCTTCTGGCCATCGGACTGCCCCATGAGATCGCACATGGATCTCTGCGGCTGACACTCAGTGATGAAACCACAAAAGAAGAGATCGACGATACGGTGGAAAGCATAAAGAAGATTGTGGAACGCCTGCGTTCCATGTCCCCGTTATATGAAGATTTCATCAGAAACCGCCAGAAAGCGGATACAGAGGCATAGAAGCCGCCTTAGAAAAGCCGGAACGGCTCAGGGCGGGAAGAACCGGACTGTACCCGTCAGGGGAACTGTCCGTAAGGTATGAAAAGAGAAAAGAACAGGAGATTACCATATGTATTCAGAAAAAGTAATGGATCACTTTCAGAATCCCAGAAATGTGGGTGAAATAGAGGATGCCAGCGGCGTAGGAACCGTGGGCAATGCAAAATGCGGAGATATCATGAGAATCTATCTGGATATCGATGAGGAGACACACAGAATCCGTGACTGCAAATTCAAGACATTCGGATGCGGTGCAGCTGTTGCCACCAGCAGCATGGCAACGGAAATGGTAAAGGGAAAAACCATTGAGGAAGCCATGCAGGTGACTAATAAGGCGGTCATGGAGGCTCTGGACGGACTTCCGCCGGTAAAGGTTCATTGTTCTCTGCTTGCAGAAGAAGCCATTCATGCGGCCCTCTGGGACTATGCGGAAAAACATGGAATCCGGATCGAAGGGCTTGAGAAACCCAAATCTGACATCAGTGAACATGATGAGGATGAGGAATATTGATTATGAAAAAGAAGGTAGTGGTTGGAATGTCAGGCGGCGTCGATTCTTCGGTCGCCGCCTGCCTGCTTCTGGAACAGGGATATGATGTGATCGGGGTTACCATGCAGATCTGGCAGGATGAGGACCCGGGGCAGACGGAAGAAAACGGAGGATGCTGCGGACTCAGTGCGGTGGAAGATGCCAGAAAAGTGGCATGGAAACTGGGGATTCCCTATTATGTCATGAATTTCCGGAGGGAATTCCGTGAGAATGTCATGGATTACTTTGTGGGAGAATATCTCCGGGGAAGGACGCCCAATCCCTGTATTGCGTGCAACCGGTATGTAAAATGGGATGCACTGCTGAAAAGAAGTCTGGAACTGGGGGCGGATTATATTGCCACGGGGCACTATGCCAGAATCCGGAAGCTGGACAACGGCAGGTATACCATCCGGAATTCCGCGACGGCAGCCAAGGACCAGACATATGCGCTTTACAATCTGACACAGGACCAGCTTGCCCATACGCTGATGCCGGTGGGAGATTATACAAAAGAAGAGATCCGCCGGATTGCGGAAAAAAACGGACTTGCAGTGGCGGGGAAAAAGGACAGTATGGAGATATGTTTCATTCCGGACAACGATTATGCGGGATTCATTGAAAAGAACCGGGAACAGGTGCCGGGGGAAGGGAATTTCGTGGACCGGAACGGAAAAATTCTGGGCAGACATAAAGGAATCACCCACTACACCGTGGGCCAGAGGAAAGGACTGAACCTGTCCATGGGCCATCCGGTCTTTGTAACGGAAATCCGTCCGGAAACCAACGAGGTGGTGATCGGGGATGCTGATGATGTGTTTGGCGACAGACTTCTGTGCTCCGGCCTCAACTGGATGTCGGTGGACGGCCTCCACGGACAGGAAATGCAGGTAACCGGAAAGATCCGCTACAGTCATAAAGGGGCTCCATGCGTGATCCGGGAGGCGGGAGACGGAGTGGTGGAGTGCCGGTTTGAGACACCTCAGCGGGCCATCACGCCGGGACAGGCCGTTGTGTTTTATGAGGGCGACCATATTGTTGGAGGTGGTACGATCCTATGACGGAAAAGAGAAAGAAAAGACGGAGGTACCTGTATCCGGCAGCCGCCGTACTGCTGGTTCTCTGTGCCGTGTTCTTTTCCGGCTGCAGCAGCAGGAAATATGAGGCGGTGAGTCTTGAGGCACTGGAAGGAAACGCAGCGGAGTCCGGAGGCACGGATTCGGAAGGCAGCGGAACAGACAGCACCGGAGCGGAAGAAAGCGGGGCAGATGGCTCCGGAGAAGAGACTCAGGAAACATCAGAAGAACTGCGGCTGTTTACCATGGGAGAAAGTCAGGGAGAGACTGGTGGCGCACAGGAAGCAGGAGCAGACACACCGGAGACGGAAGCTGCCGCATTTGAAGACGTGGATGAGGTGGTTGCGGTGCTGGAGGACGGAGTCAATATCCGGGAGGCCCCCGGCGAAGACGCCAGGATCTACGTGCAGCTGAAAGCCGGGAGCACTCTGCAGCGGACCGGCATAAACGGAGAATGGAGCCGGGTCATCTACGACGGAAACACAGCTTATGTGTCATCGGCGCTTGTGGAGCCGTGCCAGGTACCGGAAGAGACGGAGGCGGTTCTTCCTGCAGGCGCAGAGCCGGAGACGGAGGCAGTTCCGGCAGAGACGGCGGCTGATTCCGGAGAAACAGCAGGAAGTCAGGAGGCGGAGATTCCCTTCAACGGGTATACGGTGGCCATTGATGCAGGACACCAGGCCAAGGCCAATGCGGAAAAAGAACCCATCGGCCCAGGATCTGAAACCATGAAGGCCAAGATGCCCGGAGGAAATGTGGGAGTGGACACCGGGGTGAAGGAATGTGATCTGACTCTGGCGGTTGCCAAAAAGCTGGAGACAGAGCTTAAGAACCGGGGATACCATGTGGTGATGATCCGGGAAAGCAATGATGTGAATCTGAGCAGCGCAGAACGCTCCCAGCTGGCCAATGCCAGCGGAGCCCAGGTGCTGGTGCGGCTTCATGCCAATTCCACGGAAAACTCCGGCATTTACGGAACTCTCGCCATGTGCATGACCGACCAGAATCCCTACAACGCACAGCTTCATGGAAAGAGCTATACTCTTTCAAAAAAACTGGTGGACAGTATCTGCGCCCATACCGGAGCCAGAAACCGCGGAGTCCAGGAAGTGGATAATTCCAGCGATCTCAACTGGAGTGAAATCCCGGTATCGGTGGTGGAAATGGGATTTCTCAGCAATCCGGATGAGGACCGCCTGCTTCAGGACGAGACCTACCGGGACAGCATTGCAGCGGGCATTGCAGAGGCTCTGGATTCCTACTTTGCAGAAGGAAATTAAAAAAAATCAATTTCCTACTACACAAATCTGAAAATTCATGTATAATAGTAAATGCCTGTGCTGAACACGCAGGCATCCGAATGGAGACGTATCGAAGAGGTCGTAACGAGCTTGACTCGAAATCAAGTTGTCCGTATGGGCACGTGGGTTCGAATCCCACCGTCTCCGTTGTGTAAGCCCTGGGGTGATGCTGCTCCGGGGTTTTTTGTTATACGGCGGCACGCCGCCGGCAGAGAATCCTGCAGAACAGGACCCTTTTTATTTCCGGAAAGCCAGAGACAGAAAGGCGGCTCTGTGAGAATCCGGTTTCGTATCGTCGGTGAATACAATACAGGTTTCGGAAAAGGAGGAGTGGTGCCATGCCGCTGCAGATTGTCAGAAACGATATTACCAAAATGAAGGTGGATGCCATTGTGAACGCCGCAAATTCTTCCCTTCTGGGAGGCGGAGGAGTAGACGGATGCATTCACCGGGCCGCAGGACCGGAGCTGCTTGCGGAATGCCGGACCCTGGGAGGCTGCGAGACAGGCAGCGCGAAGATTACCGGAGCATACAGGCTTCCCTGCAGATATGTGATTCATACAGTGGGACCAATATGGCGGGGAGGCGGTTCCGGAGAGCGTGAACTTCTTGCGTCCTGTTACCGTACATCGCTGGAACTGGCCAGAGAATACGGATGCAGAACAATCGCCTTTCCGCTTATTTCATCCGGAATTTACGGCTATCCGAAACAGCAGGCTCTGGAGGTGGCTGCCGATGCCATCCGGGAATTCCTGAAGGAAAATGAAATGACCGTATATATGGTTCTTTTCGGATCCGATACATACGAGGATATGAAAAACATTGTCTGAGCAGATGCTGCACAATTTGTGAAAAACAGGGTGGGATTCTTCTGAAAAACGTTATATAATCGAAGCATGGATCTGTGACGCGGATATGCTTTCCGAACCGGAAAAATCCGTGCAGGCAGACAAAAAGCGGCATGGGAGGATTCCGGGCGGCGGCCGGTTCGGAACGCTGCGGGAACATGGAGAAAACGGCGGAAAGGGAGGAGAATATATGGAAGGATTCAGAAACGAGGATATTCGTTTCTCTGTTCTGAAAAACAAGGCATATAATATGAGGTGGGCGGAGGTGCCGGACGGGGTGATTCCCCTGACTGCCGCGGATACGGATTTTCCGCCGGCACCGGAGATCGGGCAGGCACTGAAAGCATATATTGATGAAGGATATTTTCCCTATGTGCCGAAACTGGGCCTTCCGGAGTTCAGAGAGAGCATTGCCAGAGCAGTCCGGGAAAGAAAGAACGAGCCTGTAGATCCGGATCTGGTGCTTCCTGTGGACAGCGCAGCCAGAGGCATGTACATCATTGCCAGAGCGGTTCTGAAACCGGGGGATGAGGCCATAATCTTTGATCCGGTGGACTTCCTGTTCCGGGAATCAATTCTGGCGGCAGGGGGCGTTCCGGTTCTGTTTCCTGCCGGGGTGTCAGAAGGAAAGTGGAATCTTGAAGCACTGGAAACATATATTACGCCCAGAACAAAAATGATAGGTCTCTGCAATCCCCATAATCCGCTGGGAATGGTTTACAGCAGGGAAGAGCTGGAACATATTCTGAAACTCAGCAGAAAATACGGCCTGTGGATCATGAATGACGAGATATGGTCGGATATCATTTATGAAGACAGCCGGTTTACCAGCATTCTGGAACTGCCGGATACGGAAAATGTGCTGACGGTATACGGTTTTTCCAAAAGTTTCGGGATCGCGGGACTCAGGGCCGGCTGCATTTACGCAGCTGACCGGGCAGCATTTGACCGGGTGGTGGAAGCCTCGGATGTCATGACCACAGCGGGAGGGATCAGCTCCCTTTCCCAGGTGGCAGCCTGTGCCTGTCTGGACAGATGTTACTACTGGGTGGACCGTTTCCGGAAACAGCTGACGGAAAACAGGGATTATGTGCTGAAACGGATGGAGTCCATGCCGGGAATCCGCTGTCACAAACCTCAGGCGGCGTTTGTGCTGTTCCCTGATATTACCGGAACGGGCATGGCATCAGAGGAATTCTGCCGGTACCTGAAAGAAAACTGGAGACTTGCGGTGGTGCCGGGAGGACAGCAGTATTTCGGCCCGGGGTCAGAGGGACATATCAGAATCTGCATTGCCACCAGCCATGAGATTCTGAAAGAGGCCATGGACCGTCTGGAAGCCGGTCTCCGTGCTCTGCAGGCACGGAAATAAACCTGCGGAATCAGGCAAAGCTCCGCTGTATCACGCATAAGAAGAAAATGACATGAACCGCATGGGAAAAGGAACCGGAATCGAGGCAGAGGCAGGGAACAGACAGAGATTCCATGAGAGGAATCCGGCGGGCCCATGCTCCGTCCGGCAGAAGAAACCGGTATGCGGAAAGACTGATGAGGAGACTGTATGGGAAAGGAAGAAGAAGAGCGCCGGCTCAGGCGTGAGCTGCGCAGAATCGAACGGAAAAAACAGGAAAGATTCCGCCAGCTTCTGCTGTTTGCAATGCTGGGCGTTTCTGCCCTGATTGTGGCGGCAGCTGTGATCGTGCTGATAAAAAGTATTTTTTTCAGGAAGCCGGTGGATCCGAAAACCGTGGAGGTGCCGGGCTGGGTCAAAGAGGACCTTCTGACACCCAATCCGTATTCAAGACCGGGTACGCCGCTGGAGAAAGTGAACGGAATTGTGGTGCATTATGTGGCCAATCCATGCAGTACTGCACGGGAAAACAGGAACTATTTTGAGAATCTGAAAGATCAGACAGGAAGCGAGACCACTTCAGTCAGCAGCCATTTTGTGATCGGACTGGAGGGAGAGATTATTCAGTGCATACCGCTGGGCGAAGTGGCGTATGCATCCAATAACCGGAACAGTGACACCATGTCCATTGAGTGCTGCCATCCCGACGAAACAGGAAAATTTTACGACAGTACATACCAGTCTCTGGTGAATCTGTGCGCTTATCTGTGCGCGGAGTTCAATCTGAAACCGGAAGATGTGATCCGTCACTATGATGTGACCGGAAAGATCTGTCCCAAATATTTTGTGGACCATCCGGAAGAATGGGAAAAATTTCATGAGGATCTGAAAACCGCCATAAAGGAAAAATCCTATGAGAAAATAGGAACAGAGCAGTAGCAGAAGAGAAAAAGCATTTGAAAAAGGATACGGCCTGTTTCCCGTGGGGACAGACCGTATCCTTTCTGCCCCTGTATGTCTGAGTCAGGCATACAGGGGTATTTTTATACCGCATCAGCCGGAACAAAGAGGACTGCGAAAGACTTCCGGGGCGCCGGAAACAGCCCCCCTGGGGCGGAATCCGCAGGGATTAAATCGGAAGAAATACAGGCTTTCTCTGATGAAAGACCGTATAATACCGGAATCCGCAGTTTTTCAGAAGTTCTGCGGTTTCATGGAAATATCCTCCTACTTCGCCGGGACGGTGGGCATCGGATCCTATGGTCAGAATTTCACCGCCCAGTTCCCGGTAGCGTTTCAGGACTTCCTCGCAGGGATGGGGATGTCCGAGCCCGTATTTGAAACCGGATGTATTGCACTCGATTCCCCTGCCGCGCTGAATCAGAATCCGGAGGATTTCGTCGATGAGATCCAGATAATCCCCGGGTCTGTAGTTCTGATTCCGGGAAGGTCCATAGCGGACAACGCAGTCCAGGTGCCCCAGGCAGTCGAAACAGTCCAGAGCCCGGACACGGTCCAGAGTGGATTCGAAATACCGCAGAAAAGCGTCCTGTTCGGAACGGCCCTCATAAAATTTCCGGTCATACAGATCCACGCCGTCCACGAAATGACTGGAACCGATGACATAGTCCACGGAAAGAGAAGAAGACAGGTCACGAAGATAATCCTGTACCCGCAGCTGGAGTCCCAGTTCAATCCCGGTGTACACCTGAATCCGGTCCCGGTACCGGAGACGCAGCTCACGGATTTTTTCCAGATAGGCGGGAAGATCCAGATAGAAGTCAAGATGGGTCATTTCCCTGGATCCATAGTCGTGGTGATCGGTAATGCAGACCGCATCCATGCCCAGGGCCGCGGCGGCCTGAATCTGTTCTTCCGGCAGAGCCCTGGAGTCGCCGGAAAAACAGGTATGAACATGATAATCAGAAAACATGACAGTTCCTCCTGATGAACATTGCTGCCGGAACGGATCTACGGCACATCATCCGCATTGCCGTCCCAGATCAGATTGTTTTCCAGATAAAAGCGTTCCGCACCCGGATGAAGGCGGATCGGAAGTGCACTGTACATAAAGCCGCTGCGGTCCAGAGAGGAAAAGGCCCCGTGTGCCTCCTTAAGCTGCTCCACATTTTCATAGAGAATGGAAGTCAGCTCATAGACCAGGTCTTCATCCATATCCGCGCGGACGCAGAGGAGACACTTGATGCCGAAGGTAGGAACATCTTCTTCCTGACCGGCGTAGGTTCCCGCAGGAATCACATCTTTGTAGTAAAAGGAATTTTCATCCAGAATCTGCTCCAGTTCCCGGTCTGTATATTTTAAAAGGGTACAGGGAACTGTTTCAGCCATCTGACTGAGACCGCTGACGGGGATACCGGCAAATCCATGGACTGCGTCCAGAGAACCGGCCAGAACAGAATCAGCCCCGGAGCCGATTCCGCAGTTTTCCAGAGTGGAATTTTTTTCCGTTATATTGAGGGTACGAAGCACGATCTGGGCAGAAATTTCGGTGGTGGAATCCTGGGGGCCGATGCCGATGCGTTTTCCCTTCAGCTGATGCACCCAGGTCAGACCGGAAGAAGAGCTGGTCATCCAGTTGGAAAGACTGGGATACAGGGCAGCTATGGCACGCAGGTCTTCAGCAGGTTTTTCAGAGAATTCTCCGGAACCGGTCACGGCGGAAAATGCCACGTCGCCGCTGACCATGCCCAGATCGATGGTGCCGGATTCAAGGGCACGGACATTGTCTGCGGAGCCGTGGGACGCGCTTATATTGATTTTGATATGGCTGTCTGTGCCGCTGATGGTATCCGCAATGGCCTTTCCCACAGGATACATGGTTCCTCCGCTGTCTGCGGTTCCTATGGTAAGAATCTGCAGTCCGGAAGACTCTGCGGTGCTGCCGGCTGTTTCCGTGCCATGGAATGAACATGCACCAAGAACCAGACACGCAGCAGGAAGCAGCATGGAAACCGTTTTCAAAAAATGATTCATGATTTTCTCATCCCGTTCTTATGAAGTCAAAAAACCTATATGTCCGTATCAATATAGCACAAAATATTCATTCCGTCCAACAGAAAAAGAAAAATCCGCCGGATTTTGGGGGGAATCCGACGGATCTGCAAAAATGTATGTAAGGGTTTGTACCGGAATCAGGATCAGCCTTTGAAAAGTCCGCCAAACAGGGACAGGAAGATCGGGTTGTAAATATCGTCCACGATTACTGCGAAGGACGGATAGAGAACCCATGCGATGTTATGCCAGCCGTACTGGTCCATAAGGGCTTTTTCATTGGCAACTGCATTGGAACCGGAACCGCATCCCCATCCGATGTTGCCGGCGGTCATAACGGCTGCACCGTAATCACGGCCGAACATGTTGAAGGATACGAAGATACCGAAGAGGGCAATAAAGATTGCCTGGGCAAGAAGGATAACGCCCATCTGTCCGGCAACGGGAGCCAGGGCAGTAAAGTCTGTGGTCATCAGGACCAGAGCCAGATACAGTTCCAGGAACATATGCTCGATGGCTTCCACTTCCGGAACATAGAACTTGATGTTCATGGCTTCCATCACGTTTCTTGCGATGGCACCGGCAAACAGACAGCCGATGAACTTGGGCATTTCAATCAGCGGGATGTTGTCAAGCAGACAATAGATCGGCATGCCAAGAGCTGCCAGCAGCAGAGTCAGGGCAAACATCATGATCATGTTGGTGTTGTTCAGCTCCGGAACTTTTCCTGTTGCTGCGGATTCGGGTTTGTCATTGGGATCAGATTTCAGACCGTGACGTGCAATCAGGAAAGCTGCAACAGGTCCGCCGATCAGGGAACCCATGACGTTTCCGAGAGTACCGGCGGCAACACCGATGGTGGTTGCGTCCTGAGCACCCCATTCTTCGAAGATCTCACCGAAGGCAGCGGCAGTACCGACACCGCCGGACATGGATGCAGAGGAACACTGAAGAGCCAGAAGCGGATTCAGATTGATCAGGTAGCCGATTCCCACACCGATCAGGTTCTGCAAGGTAATCAGAAGGCAGGCTGCAACTGCGATCATGACGCAGAGCTTTCCGCCGGCGTGCTTTAACATTCTGGCACTGAAGCCGAACCCTACGCAGAGGAAGAACAGGTTCTGGCACAGGTCTTTCATCAGTGTGGCATCGAAGGTGATATTTGCGACGCCGCCTAATTTGATTGCGGAAATAATAAGAGAAAAGATGATACCGGAAACAACCGGAGCCGGAATCGCGTATTTGCGGAGCGCTGCAGAGCGGGCTACGATGGCGCGGCCGCAGAAGATAACGATGGCAGCGAAACCGAGGGTACAGAGATACTCGAACTTGAATGATGCGATGGCACCATCAGCGGCTGGAGTCAGTGTACCAAAATAGCTGATAATGTTGTCCATTTGAGACATCCTCCAATCTTTTGAAAGTATAACAGTCTCCGCCGGGATCCGGACAAGGAAGAATCCGGACGTCATGGCATCGGCGGAAGGCTATTAAATTTTTATAAAAAAACAATAAAATATTGGAGGCGGGATGTCAATTTAAGTAACTATGTAACGCACTTTTGTAACTATTGTAACCGGGATGACCCGTGCCGGAAAGAAAAACAGAATCCGCGGCATGCATCAGCTGCATTCGTTTTCCACATAACCGTATTTGATGGAGGGCCGGCCGCCGGTTCTGTAGTCAATGGTACTGACCAGTTCTCCGGTATCCACCATGTAGTTCACATACCTTCGGACGGTGATGCGGGAAAGATGAATCTGTTCTGCAATCTGTTCCGTGGTATACAAAGCATCCCTGTGGTTCTTCAGAAAAACACGGATCATGTCCAGCGTGGTTTCATTGAGACCCTTGGCCAGACGGGAAGGAGCCGGTTCCAGTTCGCCGGACCG
>OGGQ01001970.1_pt1 | contig 24346 bp, 18 predicted proteins | sample 1571191 | NCBI WGS metagenome assembly OGGQ01 (sample SAMEA2582061, study PRJEB24529) | metagenome | biome: Human gut stool | place: China | collected 2011
ATACGATGAACAGTTTCATATCGCCTGTGAGAAGGAAGAGAGCAGGCAGGAGGGCTTAAGGCAAGGTCTGGAACTGGGGAAGGAACAGGGTATCCAAGCATTAATAGTGACCTGCGCAGAGCTTGGTCTTTCAAGGCCGGATATTACCGAAAAAGTAAGCGTTAGGTTTTCACTGTCCAAAGAAGCATCTGAAAAGTATGTGGATACATGGATTCCGACTGAAAAATAAATCTGCGCGTACATAAATGCGGCCCCGATGCTGTGAATCGTTCACAGCATCGGGGCCGCATTCATTTTTCTTACCGTTTCAGAGCGTGTTTGAAACTTCATTTTCGTAAAGTGTGACGCATATCTTACGGAAGGCAGCTTCCAAACACATCCAGGAACCTGATATAATTAAGCTCTGTTGGAAAGAACTTCTTTCTCGTATCTCTTTACTTCTGCAAACCAGTCTTCCTTTGCGGGAACGCCGTTTAACTCGCAGAAATAATTCCATACATCGCCGTAAGGATACAGTTTTAATTCTTCCTGCATCATCATCAGCTCGCTCATCTGGCCGCTTTCCTGCAGCTCTCTAAGCTTTGCATTGGGGGATACCAGCGCATACAGCAGAGCTTTCTGCAGGCTGCGCATGCCGACTACCCATGCAGAGATGCGGTTAATGCCGGCGTCAAAGAAATCGGTAGCAAGCATCACCCTGTCAAGAGCATTGTTTCTTACCACTTCTTTGGCGATTTCCTTGGTCTCATCGTCAAACAGGACTACATGATCGCTGTCCCAGCGAACCGGCCTGGTTACATGCAGCGCCAGTTTATCGTAGAATAACAGCATGGAAGAAATCTTGTCGGAAACCACCTCGGTAGGATGATAATGTCCGTTATCCATCAGGCACAGGATATCGTTCTTCGCTGCATAATTCATATAAAACTCATGGGAACCTACTGTGTAGCTCTCCATACCGATGCCGAATACCTTGGATTCTACCGCTACCAGAACTTTTTCCTTATCGTAATCGATGGAAAGGATCTGGTCCAGAGAATCTTTCAGACGGGCTCTGGGGGCCATTCTGTCAGCCGGAACATCCTTTAATCCGTCCGGAATCCAGATATTTACCAGACAGGGCTGTCCCAGTTCGGTTGCAAAATACTCAGCGATGCGCAGACAGGCCTTGCCATGGTTGATCCAGAACGTGCGGATTTCTTCGTCAGGGCTGGACAGTGTGAAGGGCTCTGACTTCGGATGGGAGAAATATGTAGGGTTGAAATCCAGTCCCAGACCTCTCTCTTTCGCAAATTCCACCCATTTCTTAAAGTGCTTCGGCTCTAAAGCGTCTCTGTCGGCCCATTCGCCGTCTTCAAATATAGCATAGCTGGCATGCAGGTTGATTTTGTGCTTTCCGGGGATCAGCTTTAACGCTTCATCGATATCCGCCATCAGTTCTTCCGGTGTTCTTGCCTTGCCCGGATAGTTGCCGGTTGCCTGAATACCGCCGGATAACGCACCCTTCTGGTCAAATCCGCCAACATCATCGCCCTGCCAGCAGTGCATGGAAATGGGTACATTTTTCAGTGTTTCCAGAGCAGCGTCGGTATCAACGCCGATTGCCGCATAGCGGGCTTTTGCTTCTTCGTATCTTTCTTTGATTGTCATTTTTGACACCTCCATATTGTATTAAATCTATCAGCGGTCCGTTTAACGGACTCCTGTGTCCTCTAGTTATATTCCTTAATATTGAAGGAATGATAAATCGTGTCCCTGGCCTCTTCCACAGATGCGAATACGCCGTCTTTTAACATCTGTGCCACCAGATTTCCGATGGCTGTCGCTTCCGTAGGGCCTGCGTGCACGCTCTTACCGGTCGCTTTGGCAGTCAGGCGGTTTAAATAGTCCGCGTTGCAGCCGCCGCCCACGATATGTATCCTGGAGTAAGTCCTGCCGGACAGCGCCTCCATCTCCTTAACCGTTTCGCCGTAGCTGTCGGCAAGGCTCTGATAGATCACCGTAGCCAGCTGACCGATAGTTTCAGGCACCTTCTGGCCGGTTCTGCGGCAGTAATCTTTGATCTCCTCGGTCATATTGTCGGGAGACAGGAAACAGTCGTCATTGACATCTACGCGGGAGGGGAAGTCATTCTCCTTCTCCGCCATCTCACAGAGCTGTGCAAAGGAATATGCATCGTTTAATTCATGGCGCACGGACTGAATCATCCAGAGGCCCATGATATTCTTCAGATAGCGGAAACGGTAGTCATAGCCGCCCTCATTGGTCAGATTTGCCTTCATGCTCGCCATGGAGCAGTCAGCTTCTTTTCTTTCCAGGCCCATCAGTGACCATGTGCCGGAGCTGATGTACATGAAATCGTCGTCATTGGCCGGTACGGACAGCACCGCCGATCCTGTATCATGTGTGGCCGGAAGCACTACCTGAAGCTGGAAACCAACCTCATTTGCGATTTCTTCTTTCAGGCTGCCGACCACAGTGCCCGGCATGGAAAGAGACCTGAACATTTCTTTGTTATATCCCAGCATTTCAATCAGCTCATAATCCCAGTCTTTGGTCACAGGATTTACCAACTGTGCCGTGGTGGCGTTGGTGTATTCATTAACTTTATTGCCTGTCAGCAGATAGTGGAAATAATCAGGCACCATGATGAAGTCTTTGGCAGCCTTCATATATTCGGGATGATTCTCCTTCACCGCCATGAGCTGATAGATCGTGTTAAATATCTGTTTCTGAATTCCTGTTCTGGCATACAGATCCTCCGGGGAGATAATCTCATACACCTTTTCGTCCATCCCCGTGGTTCTTCTGTCACGGTAACCCACAGTGTTTCCAAGAACCTGCTCATTTTCATCCAGCAGAACATAGTCCACACCCCAGGTGTCAATGCCCATGCTCACCGGTATCTTACCAAGCTCTTTACACTTCTTCATACCGTTTAGGATCTCCTGAAACAGGCGGTCCAGCTCCCAGCAGAGTTCTCCGTCCTTTTTTACCAGGCCGTTTTCAAAACGGTAAACCTCTTCCAATGTGATCCTGCCATCCTCTATGGAGCCAAGGATATGACGGCCGCTGGATGCGCCGATGTCCACTGCCAAATAGTACTGGCTCATTTTCATACCTCCATTCGTATGGGACAGCCCGAACCGGTCTGTCCGCGGTTGTCCATTTATTTGTATTATAATGGAATTGCAAATGAAAAATAAGGACGCTATTTGATTGAAATAGTGTCCTTATTTGCAGTCCATTAATCAACCGCGAATTGCTGCCCCAAATGCTATTTCCCCAGCAGCCATTTATCAAAAAACTCGATCACCCCGGCACCGACCCACTGATGTCCGTCCGGATGTATAGAATGCTGCAGCCGGTCCTGCGCGCCGTACAGCCGGAAAGCGCTCCTGGCGGTTTCCACCTGCGGATAGACATTTAAAAGGCCGGAAGGGCCGTTTAAGCCGTCTTTCTCCCCGCTTTCGATAAACAGCGGGCGGGGAGCGATCATGGCTCCCATATCTCCCATGTCCATGGTGCGCCACATATTAGGCACGAAATTGCAGGGGCAGTTGGCTGCCAGAACCACCAGGGACTCTTTCATTCCGTAGAAATATCCGCTGGTCACGGCAGCGCTTATCCTATCATCGACAGCCGCAAGCCACAGCGTCTGCTGCCCGCCGCCGGACATGCCGGCGCAGCCGATGCGGGTTTCATCAATATCCGGCTGTTCTGCCAGAAAATCCACCAGGCGCATCAGATCCCATACTGCCAGGCCGATGACGGACTGTCCGAAACCGATCGCCACCTGCAGAAGCTCTCTGTGGGAGTTGGAAGTCCACGCTTCAGGGGAATCCCCCTGCTGCCCTGCTTCCCTGCGTTCACCGGATCCACGTTCATCGGGGCAGGCCACCGTATAGCCGGCTCTTGCCAGGTCATGGGCGAAGCATCCCTTGTCAAACCACTGTCTCATCGCGGCTACGCCCGGATTATCAAAATCACTCACAGTACCCTCTTTGCCGGAGCCGTGTCCGTGAGGAACGATCACAGCTGCCCCGTTGGGGCTGCCCGGCCTTAACAGATAAAACGGCATATAGATATCCGGTTCGGTCTGTATGGTCCAATACTCTTTCACAAACCCGTCCATAGGCACTTCAGAATGCTTCACAGGCCGCAGATCCGCAACCTCACACTGATCAATTCCGGAAATTTCCTTCAAACGGGCAGCTGCCTCTTTCCGCCACGCCTCATGAGCCGCCTGATCCACAGGGTGAAACGCATACTGCCTCTCAGTGCGCTCATATTTCCTAGCCATCGCTTCCAAGCATGTATAATACATGATTTATCCTCCTATTACTGTCACCAACCGTAGGTTGATGACCTGCGCACACTTCAGTGTGCTTCCGCTTTTAACTGTCACCAACCGCAGGTTGATGACCTACGCACACTTCAGAGCGGACTGACCTTAACAGGCCCAAGCAGCCCTGAAGGCTCCACCGGCATCGTCATGGAGAGAGAATCCCTCTGGTTGTGCACCAGGGTATTGACCACCCGCACCTTCAGCACATTGCCCTTTTCTTTCAGCACAGTCCCGCCTGTTACACAGTATGGAGGCGCAATGCGCACACCCAGATCCTCTCCGTTGAGCCAAACCTCCATGGTCTCATAGACTTCTCCAAAATCCAGCTTCACTTTCCGCGCCTCTGCCTTCAAACCTTCAGGCAGATCAAATACAGTCTCGTATTCCATCACGCCGGAAAATTCCGGCCTCCTATCCGGGGCGGTCACATCCTCCAGTTTCTCCAGGCGTAGCGTTTCGTAGCTTCTGTCTTTCCGATAGTCCTTAAGTGTCACAGTCCAGGGGCTCCGGGGCTCAAATACAGCCTTCTCTTCTCCGCCTTTCGCTGCAGGAACACATCCTTCGTCAATATCACCCACATAGAGTATGTACGCTTCATACGGACTTAAGCGCAGTTTCAAACGGTTATCGACATGCTCCGCCGCATACAGACAGTTGTCAAATGCGTCATAGCGGCAGCAGTTCCTGCCGGACAAGGGCAGCCAGACTTCCGTCTCCACCTCACGGTTCGCGGATTCATTAAAGAAGAGATAGAACTCCCCGTCCTGCTGCCGATAATGGTAATAGCGAAGATCGGGCGCTTTCGGCGCGCACATGAGCTCGGCGGCTCCGGTCTTTCTAAGATACGGCGCGAGGATCTCCTTAGAGAGAACAATGGAGCCCGCGCAGTCGAAGGTTTCTCCTGTTTCCAGCACCTTTGGCGATTTCTCAAGGAATATGATCTCCAGCCCCTTCGCCGACGCATCGCTACACCAGTCCAGCAGATATTGGGGCAGATATTCACAATACGGAAAGACCAGCGCGTTTAACGGCTCTCTGCCGGCGATCAGCCTGCCGTTCTCACACCGGCAGTCCTTCAGCACATCCTCCGGCAACACTTCATAGTCGATCTGCTCCCTCGATAAAATCATGCCCGCCTCTTCGAACGGCTCGTACTCACCGGCCCATTCCGCGCAGGCATTATAAAACAGTCCCACACAGGGCACATGGGTGCCGCCGTTTATCAGATGGCTCACCCGGTTCATATACTGCATCAGATATCTGAAATACGGATACTGCGGATTATTTCCCCTGGCATAAAAATGGGGCGGGCAGTCCGGATCAGGAAAATCTTTCATAGTAAACGCGTGGGGAACAAAATGATTGACACCGCGCACCAGCATGTGATCGGTCAGCCATTTCATCAATTTTAAGCCTTCGGACCAGCCGTAGGCGCCGTACATCTCGCACATCGTCCTGCCGTGTTTTTTCTCATCCAGATGGCCGAGGCTTGCGCCCATCTTTGCCAGACCGAACTGGAAGAAACGGCCGTCATAGAGTCCCTTCCCGCCGATGTGGTGGAACTTTCTGTCCTCATATCCGGGACGGATCTGCTGGAGCACCACGTCGATGCCGGACATATCCTGTCCCCACAGGGCCCTGAAAAAGTGTCCGGTTCCCAACCCCATCATGGCGTGACAGCCGTTATCCTCGATCACATGGCCGATGTATTCCACCCCGCGGTCACGGCACCACTGTCCGATCTGTCCGCAGAAATTCACGTCATACAGATGAGTCACCTCATCCATAAACTCCACCCTGGCCCTCGGCGAGATTCCGTCCATCTTACAGAAAAGAGCCGTCAGATTCTCCCCGTAAGCCGGGCCCCATAATTCTTTCAGCCGGCTTTCCAACTCTTCGCACCAGGGAAGAGGTGCATCCGAATGTCCGATCAGGTGATGTGCCACCACATTGCCGATCTCCGGCTCATCCGAGAAAAATCCCGCAAACCGCCTGCCAAACTGTTCCTTATAATGGGCATAATGAGGCTCATAAACCGTATCGATAAAAAAGCGCACCGCATCTCTGTCAATGATATTGATATAGCCGGGGCGCACCTTGGCCTTCCTGGTCGTCTTAAACACGGTCAGCACCCAGTCTCCCTCCGGCACATCCCAATAAAGAATCCCATCCCGCACCAGGCCGGTCAGCTCCCTCACTTCAGAAAGCTTTTCCGGATCCTTAGGATCCCTGATTCCTGCAGTCACCGCTTCCAGCGTCTCCCCGTCTTCCACTTTAATTAAAAAGCTGCTGCGGGAGGCTGGCCCAAACGCGTCGATATGATAATAGTCCAGAAAAGTCTTAGCATAGGGTGAATTTTCGTCCACCTTTCCGTTGGCATACCCGCTGGGGAAATGGGCATCGTCCAACACCCATACGCGCATATCCAGCCGGTCGGCCTCATCCATGATCACATCCATATCCCGCCACCAGCTCTCGCCGACGAAATCCGGATGGGGTCTGGATTCCACACACACCGCGCGGATTTCGGATTCCCGGATTTTCCGCATGCCTTCTCTAAGCAGAGTCTCATCTTCCCCATGCTGCCAGAAAAAAGGAAGTATATAATTATCTCCCCCGCCCTCCAGCAATTCCTTCAGTCTTCTCTCCATACACTCATTCTCCTTCACTCAAGTCCAAATAAAGCCCACCGCACCGCCCGTTAAATCAGGCAGCGCGGCTATACTCTAATATTACCCTTCTGCCAGGGCAACGTCCAGTGTTATTTTCTTTCCGCCGCTCCCACAGTCAGCCCTTTACCGCCCCAATCGTCAGTCCCTTTGTAAAATACTTCTGTAAAAACGGATAGATCAGAAGGATCGGAAGCAGTGTCAGAAACAGCTGCGCCGCCTGCAGCGTCTTCACATTGGACAGCGCGTTTTCGATGGCATCACTGGCGTTGGTCATATCGCTGTTGGATATGAGGTTCTGCAGATAGGTCTGCAGCGGGTAGTGAATCGATTTATTGTTGTAGATCTTGCCGTCAAACCATGAGTTCCAATGGCTTAAAAAGCTAAACAGCGTAACAGTCGCGATCACCGGCTTAGAAAGCGGCAGGACGATGCGGATAAAGCGCTGGAAATAGCTGGCCCCGTCCACCATGGCCGCCTCCTCAATCGTATCGGGCAGCTGTTTCATAAAATTCATGCAGAGTATGATGTTGTAGATCGGAACCGCCCCGGGAAGCACCAGCGCCCAGATCGTATCAAACAGTCCCAGATCCTTTACCAGAATATAGTTCGGGATCAGCCCTCCGTCAAATACCATGACAAAGATCAGAATCCATACATAGTATCTTCTGGCTCTGAACTTCATCTCCGATTTTGACAGCGGATAAGCCATCAGCACGGTCAGCACCGTATTGATCAGCACACCCAGAATCACCCGTTCCACGGAAACGCCGAACGCGTTCCAAAACGCAGCCCTTTTAGCCACAACCTTATAGGATGCCAGCGTAAAGCCCACCGGCAGCAGATTTACCTCATTGGCGGCCACCGCCGCCTGATCGCTCAATGAAACAGAAAGTATATGTATCACGGGAAACAGGCAGACCGCGGAAAGCGCCAGCATGAGCAGGGTGTTTATCACCGTAAAAGCTCTATGCCCTATCCCTTTCGATTTTAATCCACTATTCATAATATGTGCTCCTCTTATTTCGAGATTAAAAGATCGTATAATCGCTGTATTTATTGGCCAGCGCATAACTGGATACGATCAGTATAAAACTGACCACAGATTTCAGCAGGCCCACCGCCGTACCCAGGCTGTAATTGGCCTCCACCAGGGAAATGCGGTACACAAAGGTATCGATAATATCCGCTGATTCGTACACCAGAGGATTATAGAGGTTAAATACCTGTTCGAATCCCGCGTTGAGCACATTACCCAGATTCAGGATCATCATCAGCATGATAATCGGGGCGATGCTGGGAATTGTTACATGAAGGATCTGTTTGAAACGGTTGGCACCGTCGATCCTGGCCGCTTCGAACAGCGATTCATCCACTCCGGTGATCGCCGCCAGATAGACGACCGTTCCGTATCCGAAATTCTTCCAGACATCGGTTCCCACCAAAAGCCCGACAAATTTGCTGTTGTCACCCAGGAAAAATACGGATGAGAGTCCCATGGCATTTAATGTCTTATTTACAATGCCCTCCAGCGAAAAGATATCGAGTATGATGCCCGCCAGGATTACCCAGGAAATGAAATAGGGCAGATATACGATGGTCTGCACGCTGCGCTTAAAGAAATTGGAGCGCACTTCATTTAAGAGAATTGCCACAATAATCGGTATGGGGAAATTGATAATAATCTTTAACACCGCTATCTTTAATGTGTTCCAGAGCACTCTGGCCGTATCCGGCAGGTCAAACATATACTGAAAGTTCTCCAGTCCGACCCAGTCCGACCCAAAGATACCCCTGGCTGGATAGAAATCCTTAAAAGCGATGGTTATGCCGGCCAGAGGCGCATACTTAAATATCAGAACAAGTATAATGCCGGGCAGAATCATCAGATGCAGCTGCCAGTTGTTGCGCAGATCGGATGCAATACGGCTGCCCAGGTTTTTTTTCACCGGCATCAGGCCGGTTGTTGCTTTTTTCGTTGTTTTCATTTCGTGCACCACCTGTTTTGTGGGAACAGTTCAGACAAACAAGCGCATCTAAACCGTACCGTTTTATGATCATAAACGCTGCTAAGCGCGGTTTTCGGGTTGAAAGAGAATCCGCCCGCGGTCGTTTTCCATCCTCCGGCACAGGACGTGCGGAGGAATAAAAAACGGAGGGCTGCCGCAAAATAGACACCTACTTGCGCTATTTTGCAACAGACCCCCGCGACAGTTCCAGCTTATTCTGCTGCAGCCTTTATCTCTTCGGCAACTTTGCTTCCACCGATGCTGTTAAAGGTCTCAACAAATGTGTCAAAATAATCCACCGGCTGGTCGCCCATGATGATGGAGATATAATCTGTCAGTTTCTGCTTGTTCAGAAGGGACTGTGTCTTTACAGCAGTATCCGTAGGAGCTCCGGCATAATCGCTGTAACGGACATTGGAAAAGTCGATAGCGAGATAGCCTTCCAGGTATACCTTCTTCCATGCCCAAGACATCTCTTCCGGCAGTTCGGTGCTGATCACGTTCTGATAATCGGCGTCCTTGCCTTCCACATGCTCTTCCCCAGCTTCCACAGCCGCTACAAACTTCTCACCCCAGTTGATATTGCTCTGCATCTGAAATGGCATCAGGTTATTCGGTCCTGCGGTTCTGATCGCATCATCCAGTGCCAGCTCATTGAATTTAGTATAGAATTCCGTAGGCTCTTTTGCCAGATCAGGAGCTGCGAATCCGTCGCATACCTGATTCATCATTTTTACTACTGCTTCCGGATGTTCAATGCCTTTCTTGGCATACATGTATCCGTATACGTTCAGGGCAACACCCGGTTTATACGATGCAACGCCTTCTGCAGGAGGCATCTTGACAGCAACCCAGTCAGCGCCCTCCACATTCTTAACGCAGTCTTTCATAACGCCCAGCGGATTAAAGAAATATCCGATATAGATACCGATCTTTCCTGCCGCGATCAGTTCCTCTTCCTTTGTAGTATCCTTAACTGCAAATTCCGGATCAATCGCTCCGGCCGCATACAGTTCAGCCAGCTTTGCAAGCGGCACTTTTGCCTTTTCATCCGTGCAGCCCGCCATGAAGGAGCCGTCGTCCTTCTTTACCCAGTACTCGTCCTTGCTATATACTTCAAAAGCCGACATGATGTGATCCAGACCGTTTAAATCCTTGTCCAGATACAGGCCGTAAGTATCCTTCTGTCCGTTTCCGTCCGGATCGTCGGTAGCAAATTTCATCGCTATATCCAGAGCTTCATCCATGGTCTTCGGTTCTTCTAAGCCTAAAGCCGCCAGCCAGTCAGAACGCATCCACATAATCGGATAGCTGTCACCAAGGGTGTTAGCTACAGGAATTGCCATATATCTGCCGTCTCTCGTAACCGGTGCGAATAATGCGTTGTCACTCTGTCCGGTCACCGTTTTTAAGTTGTCGGTTGCCCAGTCATTATAAACATCGGTCATATCTTCAACCATATCATTCTTGATCAGTGTTGCCATCATCGTTGCATCCACAATACCGAAATCCGGGATTTCGTTGCTGCCAATAGCCAGCTGCATTTTCTCAGTCATGGAGCTGGATGGACAGAGAATGGAATTTTCCACTTTAATTCCCATGATGTCTTCCCACATCTGATACAGCGCGTTGTTCTGTGCGTCCATGCCTTCCGGATAAGCCGTAACCACTTCGGATTTATTAAAGGTCATGGTGATAGCCGGATCATAGGCTTTCATCTTGTCTTCTTCATTTTTAGGCTTCTCGACAGTGGTCGTGCTGCCGCCGGCGTCTTTTTCCTTTGTGCCGCATCCCGCCATCGACAACAGCATCACAAAACAAAGTAAAACTGCTACTACCGCTTTGATCTTTTTCATAGAACTTCCTCCATTTGTTTCGTTTCAGTGAACATTCACCATGGCCATGTATGTGTTCCTTACCGATAACAAAATTCTACCATAGCGGCTAAAAAGGGAAAATAGAAAGGTTTTTACTTTGTGGAACTATCTTGACTTATATGTTTGTACGGTATTCCTTTGGCGACATTTTCACCATACGGTTAAAAACCTTCGTAAAATAGCCAGGGGTCTCAAAACCCACTTTATGTGAGATCTCATAGATCCTGTCATCCGTTTCCCTAAGCAGGCGCTTGGATTCTTCGATTCTCACCTCAGTGATAAATGCGGACAGCTGCACCCCCAGCGTCTGGTGAAAGATCCTCGACAAGTATGACGGATTGATGCGGAATCTGGATGACAGGGCTCCAAGCGACAGATCCTCTCCCGGATTTTCCCGGATATAGCGCTCCACTCTCTGCACGATATAATTGCCGTTCTCCTCCTGCGTGTCCGGATTCTCATCCACCTGACAGAGAAACAGCGTTCCGTCAGCATTTTTGATCTCGCGGTGGGAAAGCACATGTTCCAGTACACTTTTTAAGTCCGGCAATGCAAAGGATTCTGTCAGGCATATGGACATAGACATGTCCAGCTGCTCATAAAAATAACTCTGCATCTCTTCCACTTCCTTTAACAGAGACACAGTGTCGATCTCTCGATTAGCCTCCGGCTGAAGCAGAAAAACGGAACAGTTTGTCTCATACTGAAATCCGGTAATCCACCCCATACCATAAACTACCTTCTGAAGTATATTCATCAGCCAAAGATGAGTTCTGTTCTCAATCTTCTCCCCTACTCTTCCGCCATAGCGGATCACCAGCATGCGTACCTTCAGATCCGCATTCAAAGGGATTTCCGCCCGGCTTAAGCTGTCCTGCCTGCAAAAAGATGCATCACCGGCCAGAAGATCATAAAAATAACTGTTCAGGCGCTCCAGGCCGGTGCAGTCCATTTCCCAGCGGTTCCCTCCGGCATGAAAGCGGTTAAACCATTCCGTATCCAGCCGGTCCACCAATCCCCTAAGCACGCTGATCAGCTGTTCGTCCATAATCGGCTTTAACAGATAGTCCACGCTTCCCAGCTTAATGGCCCTGCGGGCATATTCAAAGTCCTGATATCCGGTCAAAAAAATTACGCTGGTACCCGGCCATATCTTCCGCGTTTCTTCTACCATAGAAAGGCCGTCCATCTCCGGCATGCTGATATCCGATAAGATGATGTCAAAAGGAGTTTTCGAGAACAGCTCTAACGCAGACTTTGCGGAACCGGCGGTCTTCACCTCTTTAAATGGCAGATCCGAAGCCAGTATCACCTCAGACAGCCCTTCTAATATAATGGATTCATCATCCACAATTAATATGCTGTACATATCATATCCCCCGCATAATCGTTTATATCAAAAAACCGACCTGGAAACATCCGTCATCTGTGATCCGCAGCTGCAGCCCGCCGGACTGGGGATGGATCGCCTTTAGCCTCTGCTGGATATTCCATAGCCCGAAACTTTGGTTAGGGCAGACCGGATTATCCAATGTCATTTTGAGCCTTTCCATTTGTTCCGGCGTGATCGCACGGCAGTCATCCTCAACCAGAAAACCGAGCTGTTCTTCCTTTTTTACCACCGTGATCTGTATCCGGCAGGCTCTGCTGGTTTTCTCCACGCCGTGGCGGATGGAATTCTCGATGATCGGCTGCAGAAGCAGAGGCGGGATCATCTCCTGGTTGAGGCCCTCCTCCTGATCGATCTCATAAAAAAGCTTTTCCTCAAACCTCATCTGATTCAGCAGCAGATAGGTCTCTGTAAACTTCATCTCCTCCTGCAGAGATATGTAATCGTTGGACACATAGGTGAGAACCTTGAAATAATCCCCCAGATACAGGCAGAGCTGCGCCACTTTCTCTGAATCGCCGGATTTGGCCATGCGGTATCCCATATAAAAACTGTTGAACAGAAAATGCGGATTGATCTGGGCCTGCAGCTGCTTAAGCTTGGCCTGTTCTACCTGGAGCTGTTTCTCATACACTTCCTGAATCAGGTTCTCCACCTTGGCCGCCATGGAATTATACTGGCAGAATACATAGTTAAATTCCTGCGACTCATCCTCCGGGAGCTTATAATTGTAAACTTCCTGCTCCACCTTCTGCATGGCCGTGACCAGCTTATTCATGGGCCTGGAGAGCATGCGCCGCAGCAGCCAGGCGATCACAAGCGGCAGCAGCAACGCCATCACAGTCAAAAATATCCAGACCCGCTGGATGTAATAGACATCTCTATAAATATCATCCTTCTCTGAATAGAGTATGATGTCAAAATGATTGTTAGGTGTACGCACTCTTTCCAGCAGATACGTCCGGCCTTCGATCTCAGTCTCCTCCGGAAGCTCACTTTTCCCGCTCATGCGCTGAAAAATCTGTTTGCCCAGCTCACTTGCGCTGCCCTCTCCCAGCATCTCACCGCTCTCTGAATCCACCAGATAGAAATCATAGCTGTTATCGCTATATGAACGCAGTGTGTTTTTGATATGCCGGACGGAAACAGTGATACCGCACATAATTCCGTTTGCTCCCTGCAGGAGATAAACCATCTCATCCCTGTTGTTAAAGAAAGACTTTTTGCTTTCCAGATAGCTGTCGATCATCCTCTGATACGTATCATCCATCGAGATGATGCTGTAATTCGCCGTAAGAAGCTCCTCTGTGCCGGGCAGAAGTATGAAGATATCATCGATGTACATGCTGGTCTGACGGTAATCCTTCAGCTTGGAATAGGCATCGTAATAAGCCAGATAATCCTGATAATCAAAGGTGTCATCCCTTTGATTCACAAAGTTCTGTACATCTGCATCTCCGCACAGGGTATAGAGCAGACGTGTTACCCGGTCCAGATCATCATTGACAATAGCTGAGAAATAGGAGATATTTTCCTTTTGATTGCGGATCGTATTATCCAGCTGTTTCATGCTGATCACCCAGAGGCTTCCTATCACTACAACAGAAAACGGAAGCCACAGGGCAAATATCCACAGAAAGAGACGAAAGGTAACTGATTTGGGATTAAGCAGTGCGGTAAGTTTTTTCATGAAATTTTCCCCATACAAACAGCTCTATCCTTCGACAGAGCTGAAGCTATGACCGTATTGTGCCGCGGTTTACACATTGGCTGCCATCCTCCCCAGATGCCGGCCGGTCTTCATCATATACAGAAATACATTCCCCGCCCGCCAAAACAGCAGCTGCAGACTGTCCAGGCAATGCAGAGCCTTGTGCAGTAGGAATTGCCGCTCATGGACGGCATGCCTCCGAAGGGACTTCCCATGCTGCCATACCACTGTCCGCCGGACTCCAGCTGACGGACCAGATTCTGATACTGGGCATTGCCCGGCTCCATGGAAGCGGCCTGTCTGGCATGCGTCAGGGCATTGGCCTGATTACCCAGGCCGGAATTAGCGATGGCGCTGTAATAATACCACTGTGCGGTCCTGTCCGATATGCCGGAAAGCACGTTGACTGCTTCCTGGTAATGGCCGCTCTGGATATAGTTGGCGGCGGCCTGCATATGGACCGTATACTCATCATGACCCTGACCGCCGCCCGCTCCCCGCGCGCCTCCGAACCCGCCAAAACCTCCGAATCCGCCGAACCCTCCGTACTCACCGTAGCTGTCCTGGCCGCCGGTGCCGTACTGACGCTCCTTCATGATTTGATCGTAGGCCTGCTGTACCTCTTTAAATTTTTCTTCTATCGCATCTTTGTTGGGATTGTTGATATTGGCATCCGGATGGTACATGCGGCTTAACTTCCGATAGGCCTTCTTAATCTCATCGTCAGAAGCGTCCCTGGACACTCCAAGGGTTTTATAGGGGTCCGAAATCATAGAATTTTTCCTTTCTTTCTGCTGTATCTTATCTCCTGTCACCGGCCGTCAGGATGCTGACCCGGTGCAGCCGTGAGTGCCGTTGTACCGGCACCGGCCGCCAGCCGACGAACTTCGTATATCTTAGGGCGTTTTTTCTTCCTGCTGCCGTCGCTTTGCGGCCACCATCTCATAACGCGTCCAAACTCCGGAATACAGAATATTGCGCAGCACATCCGCACATTCCAGTATCGGCAGCCGTTCAAACGCCCTGGCGCTCTCCGCCATCATGGCTGTCAAGATCCCCCGGCAGGTTTCCTCGCAGCCTTCGCTGCCATATAAGGGGAGGAACGGATTGTATCCGCCGCTTTCCGCGTCCTTTTCCAGATCTTCATAGGCATCCATTAAGTAGATGAATTTGCCGAGAAAATATCCCATCTTTCTTAGCGGTTCTTCCCACTCATCCTGCCTGTATACGAATAATTCTGCCAGGATATCTCCAAAATATCCGGCCGCCTTATCCATGTTCTCTTCCCCGCGCTCTTCACAGTCCCGTATGCCCTTAAGGGCATCCAGAATCTTTTCAGCCTTGTACGGATAAGCGGCGGTTACCCGCCTGCACCTGCGTTTCAGCAGTGCCGCCATCATCCGGCGGTTTAAGCGGCGCTCGTCCTGCCAGTCATCCATCATCTTGTAATAGCCAAACACTATATTCATATCCGCAGCATAAACCGTGTATTCGTTATGGATGCAGAGATGCTTGCTGCAGGGATGCAGCATACACCGCCGGTATTCCTTAAGCGTATCCGGTTCGTACAGCCCGGTTAAAAGCAGCACCAGAAAAGTCATGTCATAGGACAGGGTCATCTGTCCGGCACGGCCGTAGCGCTTCTTCAGTTCTTTGCATAACCCGCAGTAAAAACCGCGATATGTATCGAAATCCTTGATCTTCATCTCCGGTCTGTTTGCGATGACGTATCCGAACATATGGGATGCTCCTTTCCAATGTCTTCCGACATTCTATCATAATACAAAATATTTGTGTAGTTTTTATGAGAAATTTATTAAGAAATACGGATAGAATTCCATTTTTTTCGTAAATCCGGGCTCTGCCTCTATGAAAAAAGGGTTGCAATTTCTAAAAAGTGTGCTATACTCACTGTCATAAGAAATAAATGAGGCGTGACGTCCCACCGCAGGCGCCGCCCCGGCTGTTTCTTTTACAACAATTAAATATCATTCGCAGAGTAGATTTGTGTGCGTTAAGTGCCGGCTGAACAGGGAGTTGTCAATCGGACGAAAAGGCGGAAGCCTTGCGGTACACATTTCGCATCCCGCTGCAATCCGAAGATAAAAGCGCATAGGCTTTTCCTATGCTGTAATTATCTCCTATTGTAGTAAGAGGTCTGCAAAGGAGGTAATTTTTTTATGAAAAGATTAGCAACTTTGTTCGCCGATTCTTACCGTGAAGTAAAGAATATCAGAACAATCACCGTGGCTGCCATGTTTGCCGCCATCTCCGTAGCGCTGGGATATTTCACCATTCAGATCGGCGACTACATCAAAATCGGATTTTCCAGTATCTCCAATGAATTTGTGTATTACCTGTTCGGGCCTGTGGTCGGGGGATGTTTCGGCGGATTCATCGATCTGCTGAAATACATCATCAAACCCACCGGCGCTTTCTTCCCCGGCTTCACCGTCAACGCCATCTTAGGCGGCATCCTGTACGGAATGCTGCTTTACAAACGGCCGATCCGGCTTGTGCGGGTCGCCGCCGCCAAACTCACCGTTGTCGTAATCTGCAACATCCTGCTGAACACGCTCTGGCTGTCCATGCTGTACGGAAAAGCATTTATGGTGCTCCTGCCCATGCGGGCCCTGAAGAATATAATCATGTGGCCCATCGACTCCCTTCTTTTCTATACGCTGGCCAGATTCTTTGAGAATGCGGGACTGTTTAAAACCATTCGGCGTTTTGAAACACGCGCCGGTGTGAAAACCGCGGATAAATAGCCTCACTGTGCGGGCGCATGCAGATAATAGAAAAAAACTCTGGCCATGCGCTCCGCCGAGGCTCTGGCCGCATCCTCATGATAATGGATATCCACCATAAAATACCGGTTTACATGCTCCTCATCCGCCTCTATGCGGCAGGAGTGTGCCAGCGCATGCTCCACCGAACTGATTTCCTTCTCCTCTATCTCACCATTTTCCAGATTCACCTCACAGTAGAACGGACACGGTTTTCCGCATTTAAGCATTTGCCTGAAATATTCCCTGCTGATCACTCTCATTCCATAACCTCCATGATATCCATGTTCCCCCCGATTCTGTGCTGTAAATCCTGCCGCGGCACCTAAAGCGTTTATGCCTGTCCAAAACTGCCGGACCGCACTGCCGCCTTACAGCGATGCGCCGCATGACCTCCTCTCCTGCTTTCTTTGCATTCAGCTTCCTTCATCACCGATGAAAAAAATCCCGTTCGCCATCCGAAGAGCTAAGTATATTTTACTACTATCAAATGGAAAGGTCAACCATTTTTCAAACATTTGTTCTGTTTTTATTTTAATTGTATTTTGACTATATTGTCGGATAAAAATACAGCGGCAAACTTAAGCGAATATACCTTATCCCGCATTAAGTCCTCCGCTGTTTACCCGCTGTATTCTCCGCAATCGGAAGCAGTAACCGCCGTTACAGATATTTTGCGAATGCACTGAATGAATATTTAAAATAAGCAAAGCTCATATTGGAGCCGAATTCTTCGATGTATTTTTTATATTTATATTCGGAAGGCACCCTGCCGGCCACGCGTTTATCCACCTTGGTGGATGTGTCCAGCAGATCCGCCTTGATATCCAGCCCGTCTCTTACCGCAGAGGAACAGACATAATTAAAAAACCCGGAACTGGTCACGGTGGAAGCGGTCAGCCGGTCGTCCCCCACGATTTCCTTCATCATCTTCAAACGGTCGCGGAACCGGCGCCACATGGACTCCGGAGCCATCGCCTTGGTGGAATACCAGACGCTGTCCGGATACAGCGATTCCGTCAGATGGGAAGGCTGGCTCTTGTTCTGAAGCGTGCGGATCTGGGATGTCTCCAGCAGCAGCTTTATCAGCCTTTCGCTGACCGTGCGGGTGTTGCCCTCATAGAGGCGGACTGTCCGCGTCTTTGGATCGATGTCGGCAGTCGTAAGATGCGTCAGATTAATGTAGTAATTGCCGGCAATCCCCTCATAAAGAGCCACAAATATGGATGCATTATATACCCCGTCATTGGCGGCCAGAATCTTCTGATAATACTCCTCATACTTCTCCGGCGTCAGATAATATCTTTCCTGGGATTCGTCAATCGCGGCGAATATCTTCTCATTCGGATACAGTTTATAATCCAGCCAGTTCACCTTACAGTAGCCCAGCGCTCTGCACCAGTTGATGTAATTAGTGATTATGGTGCGTTTCTGCCGGATCGTGGTCTTGGCCTTAAAGGACAGAAGGATCCCAACCAGCTCCTCCGTCGACATCTCGCACAGATCCTTGCCTGCGTCTCTCTCAAACTTCTCCGTGGCGGCAAATGTATTCTTAGCGTTTGTTTTGTCTTCTGTGGTGTATTCCAAATAAGCTAACTTCCGTTCTGCCTGATACATATTTCCTCCATTCACATCAACCGAATGCTGATGACCTACGTGCGCTTTTTTGTGCGCTCACATGAACCGATACGCCTGCGCGTTCTGCCCCTCTGTCCGGAAACCTATCGGCTTCCGTTTATGTTCAGTGCCTCTCTGTCCGCAATTCATTGTATGTCCGCATGATGAACACACCTATATGTAGTTTATCGTACCATAATTTTTTTTATTTGTCAATGTGCAGTTGTATTATGACGCATTTAGAAATATAAGGAAATATAACAGTTCAGACGTCCAATGTGAAAACAGGTGCAAAAGCAGGCTTTAAATCCAAGTTAAACTTTATTATGTCAAAATGCAATTTAATTATTGACTTTATCGAACATCAGTGCTATTATAACGTCACAATGCAATTTTATTTAATTGATACTTTACCGAAAAGGGGCAATGAAGCATGAAAAACCGTCTTTTATATGTACGCAAATACCATTCCTCACGCCTGAAAGAATTTGGTTGGGCTGTTGAAAATACGCTGGAGGAATCCCGGCAGCTGGGAGAGGTGATCACCCTTGCCGATAATCAGATACTCCGCACCGTCAGGGACGTCCGCCGACGCACTGTCTGCCGCGAAAAACTGGAGATTTTGTATAAGCTGCGCGATCATTACAGGGACAGCTGTACCTTCAGGCAGTCTCCCGCCGGCTATGCAAAAGCCCAGGCCATCCGCAGAAAGCTGGCCGCGGTCAAAAAAGACAGTGCCCTGATCCGACGCATGAAGCAGAAATACTGTTCCGACACGGTTTATGCAGATGAAGCCAGACGGATACAGGATAAAATCGACCGCACGCTGTTCGTGGAAGATTATGTGGTGGTCGTCATGGATCATATGAAGCATTACGAATACCTGTACCGCAGCGGCTTTCAGATCAATGGCCGTACCTACCGCCGTTTCAGCTGTTCTGCCGGGCAGGCCAGGGTCTCCACCGTGGTCTTCTGCTGCACAGACATCGCGTATGAAGTGAAAAAAAGGCTGAATAACGGCAGGGATGAAACAAAGAAACTTTCTCCCAGTAAATTCAACGCCTATTTCGGGCTGGCAGGCTCCGCCACCAGGACGGTGAGCGAACCTAAATTCATCGTCGTACGCGATTTCATCAACACAGCCTCCTTTTGGGCCAATTACTGCATAGAAAACGGGCCGAAGGTGGACGATACCATGGTGCAGAGGTTCATGCGTGATGTGCCGATGAACCGCACAGACGGCATGGGGCTGATCTCACCGAGACAGGCGGCCCGGTGGGCAGAGGAGCTGGGGCTGGACTATGTGCCCTCCCAGTTCTGTATCCGCCAGAACTTTATAAAAGGGATGCTCTGCACGTTTCCCATCCATGAGTTCTGCGAAGAGGTCAATCACGGCAGCTATCTCGTGGACACCGTGTACCGAAATGCCGACGGCAGCCCTGTGAAAGCCGATCTTAGGGAGTATGACATCATACTTTCGGAATCCCAGTTTAAGCTGTGGGACAGTTTTCAAAACCTTGAGACCTATATCCAAAACTGCCGCAGCAACCGCCTTTTCTGGGGCGTTGCTCTGACATCGCCCAAGGAGCCCAAACATATGCTCAAGCTGAATTACCAGTTCATCCAGACGCTGGATTTATCCCCGGAGGATGTGCGTGGCCTGGCTGAGCCATTTGTGCGCTGGATCCGCGGCGTATCCTATGATGACGCCGCTTACATGCTGCTCTTTCTGCTGGGAGTCAACAATACGGAAGAAAAAATCCGCAGTTTTCTATCCGGCAGCGACCGCTACTGGGTGAAAGCCCTGATCGCGGACCCCGCGGTGAAAAATGATAAATATATCCGCACCAAAATCCGGGAACTGATCCGTCAGAAGATCCGCAATGCCTGCAAGGGGGATATCTATGTGGAGGGGAATTTTCAGGTGCTGGTCTCCGATCCGTATGGCTACATGCAGCATGTCTGCGGGCTTCCGGTCACCGGCCTTCTTAAAGAGGGAGAATTTTACTCCGGCTACTGGAATGAACGCGGTGTCCGGGAGGTGGATGCGATGCGTTCTCCCCTGACTTACCTTTCAGAACACGTGCTGCTGCCGCTCCGGGATGATGACCTTACAGGGAAATGGTACCGTTACTGCCGCCAGGGAATCATACTCAATTACCACGGGCATGAGACGGTCAATTTCGCCGGCGCTGATTTTGATATGGATATACTGGCAACCACCCCCAATCCCATCATGAAAAAGGGCATCTGGCCGGATGAACTGCCCGTGGTATATGACGCGCCTAAGCCGGAGAAGATCTTATTTACCGAGGACGATCTGTACCGGGCGGACACATTTTCCTTCGGCTCCATCATCGGCTCCATCACCAACAAATCCAGCAACGCCTATGCCCTGCTGCCGCTGCTGGAACAGGAATACGGCCGGGACAGCGCCCAGTACCAGCTGGTAAAATCGCGGCTTAAACAGTGCTGTAAAGCCCAGTCGGCGCAGATCGATAAAGCCAAGATCGGACGGGAGGTCAAGGGCATACCGAAAGTCTGGATCCACCGCAACGCCGTGCGCAGGGATAAAAAAGGCCGGCTCACCGGAAGGCATCCTAACCGCAGACAGCTGTATAATGAAACCCTGCTGGACCGCTACCCCTACTTTTTCAGGTATGTCTACAAAGATGTGGACAAACAATGCCGTGAATACCTGGAGTCGGCCGACATCTCCTGCCGCCAAAAATACCGTTTCACCCTGCAGCAGCTTAAAGAACTGCCGGAGCGCAGCGCCGAACAGGATGAATTTCTGAACCGCGTTTACCGGTATGCTCCGGTGACCTTCAGTGATAGCCCGATGAACCTGCTTTGCCATTACATAGAAAATGTGGATTTTGAGATATCCAGGCATACGAAAATCCGGACGGATGAGGAGATCTTTCTCCGTTACAAGAGTCCAGTGCCTTACGAACAGTATTACAAGGCCGTAGCTGCTGAAACAAAAGCTTTCTTAAAAAAGGAAACTGTTGAAACCGTGCTGTGCCCATATGAGGATGACAGCACAGGATTTCAACCGGAACGGTATGAGGACTATTGCAGCAAAGCGGATCTGTTTGCTCTGCGTATGGAAAAGATCTGCAGCAATCCCTATGTGATCACCAACTGTCTCATTGATTACTTCTATAAGGAAAGACCTTCATCCAATAAAGATTTTCTGTGGGCAGCTTATGGGAAATATATTTATAAAAACATCGTCAGAAACGGCGATGTCACCGCCGTTCATTTTCCTCTGCCGGATGAGGAAGGGGATATTGAGTATCTCGGATACCGCTACAGTCTCCGGGAAATACCGCTGTAGTGCGATCCTAAAAGGAACGTTCTAAATCAATTGGCTATTTTTCCTAATTGAATATGAAAAGGCATGTATGCCATATTTTTTTCTTTCAAATATGTCAAAATGCAATTTTATTAGAAAGGATGTTGTGTATATGTATAATCAATATGACGAGCTGGAATACGCCAGAAATATTTATCAAAACGGCTTTCAAAGCAATTACCTGCCAACGCAGCTGCGGCTCCTGGCAATTTATATGAAAACGGAACTCGGCTATAAACCCAGGCAGCTGCGGGCAGAGCTGACCGCTTTCTGCCAGGACCGGCTGCCCGGCTACCAGCCGGCCGTCCACTACCCCGCCATCAATAAGGCTTTGCGCCAGGCCGGACAAAAGGGGGCTTCTCTCCTGCACATAAAAGAGCTTCCCATTTATCAGTGGGAACTGGACTTCCTTACGGCTTATCCGCTGTGTCCGCAGGAACAGATGACGGCTGCCCTGGAATACAACTGCCGCAAGCTGATGTTTACACTGCTGGTTCGGACCCGGCTTAGGCGCCTGATCTCCCTCCAGAAGAATTACGGTGAAAACCTCTGCCTGTATTTCAAAGGAGGGGGACGGGAATACCGCGAATTAAAACAGGAAGCCAAACTGCCTTCCTCACAGGATCTGCACAGCGGTCTGATCTATCATCTGGCCGCTGCCGGCGCGGTTACACCCATGCATGACGGTCTGCTCCGCCTGGACTTTATGGAAGAGGCGGACCGTGCCGCAGAGTGTGTTTCATGTTCACCCACGTTTGAACCGGCCTTTTCTATCAGTCATTTTAACAATGCAGGATGGTATTACGACTATTATAACCGGCTTCCCCGTATGAAGCTCTGCAGACATTGCGGCTCGCCGTTTAAAGCCTCCGGAAACCGCCAGCTCTACTGTCCCGGCTGCACAGAAGAGATGGAGAGGGAACGCTGGAAAATACGGGCAAGAAAACACAGGGGGATGGCGGTTCCGGCAGGCGATAGCCTCCTTGTACCCGCCGATTCCACGACCGGCTCCTGTCACGGTTTTGAAATAACCGTCCAGCCCCCGCTGCTTAAGGGTTTGGAGTGTGGGACGGTTTTCTCTTAAATATGAAACAGCATCACTTAAACAGGTCGAAGCACACTGTTGTGTGCGCAGCTCATCAGCCTTCGGCTGGTGACAAAAAAATCGGAAGCACACTGAAGTGTGCGTAGGTCATCAGCCTTCGGCTGGTGACAAAAGAAAGGAGAAAAATTATGTTATATGATATCGGAAGCATGAAAGAAGTGATCTACCGTGCTTTAAGCGATTCAGAATCCATCCGGCTGCTGCTTCTGGGGAGCGGATATGAAAACAGGGAGGAATCCACAGAGGTCCAGCTCTCCCGTCATCTGCTGAAATCCTTTACCCCTGATGAAGCGGCGGCGGATCCCCAGGTGTATCTGTGTATCGAAGCGCTGATCACCGGCACCACCCGCACAACTAAAAACTGCCGGATCATGCTCTATGCCGTCTGCCACCATTCTTTGGTGGATACAGCGCCGGCGGGAGGCGCGGGGACCTTAATTGACAGGCTATGTAAGGCCGCGGATGAGGTGCTCTGCGGCAGCAGCGCCCTTTCCCGTTCAATCGGAATCGGCAGTCTGACGCTGGAAAATACCGGCATGTACAAAAGCGATACCGGATATTACGGCATCATCATGGAATATTCCATTCCTTCCTACAGGTAGGTGATACTATGAAACTTGAACTATTTGATCTGCTTTCATTTGAACCTGCCGTCCTGTCCAATGTGGGGAGCATCCGCTCCCCGCTGCTTAGGGACATCGCCAAAATCCGCTGCAGCACCTATCAGTCCTATATCAGCCTGCTTTTGCTGACGCCTAAAATGTATTATGAAATGTCGGGGAAAAAAGAAGAAGTGCCGCCGGATCTGTCTGTCTACGATCTGATTGCCGCAGATGAAACCATGTATAAAGCGGTGGAGTCCGCCTTGGATTTTTTCTTCTGCGAAAAGGTGGTCTACCAGCCCGAACACCGGATGTTCTTTACCTATAACGGCGCTGCCGGGCCGGACGGAGACCCCCTTCCCACAGGCATTATCCATCGGGAGATCTATGGCCAGGTCTGTGATCTGATCCTTCAGCAAAACTACATACAGAAAAAAGAAGAAGATCTCTCTGAAATCAAAAGCAAACGCGCCCTGTCCATCGCTATGAAGCTGCAGCGCGGGCGGGAGGCCAAACAGACAAAGGCCCGTTCTAACCAGAATATGGAGCTTGGCAACATCATATCGGCCGTGGCCGCCAAGCATGAATCCCTAAATCCCCTAAATATCTGGGATATCACCGTCTACCAGCTCTGGGATACCTTTTACCGGCTCTGCAGCAACAACATCCTGGCCATACAGTCCATGAGCGTGGCAGCCTGGGGGGATAAGGAGAAGCAGTTTGACGCCTCCGGATGGTTTCAGCGGATGGGATGACAGCGCCGCTTATCGTCCCCGCAAGTGACGGGCCGGTGTGAGAGTTACTGTTCACCGTTACCGAAAAATTCCCGCGTATGAGAGGGCAGGGTATGGTCCTCATAGGGACCCGCTCT
>OGGQ01001974.1_pt1 | contig 24319 bp, 21 predicted proteins | sample 1571191 | NCBI WGS metagenome assembly OGGQ01 (sample SAMEA2582061, study PRJEB24529) | metagenome | biome: Human gut stool | place: China | collected 2011
GGAACGGGTACCGGAACAGGCACTGGAACGGGTACCGGAACAGGCACTGGAACGGGTACCGGAACGGGTACCGGAACAGGCACTGGAACGGGTACCGGAACAGGCACTGGAACGGGTACCGGAACAGGAAATCCAAATTTTGTGGAATTAAAAACAGATGGCTTTGATTACTGGGCGATCAGTTTTACAAATAGTGAAATAGCTAATCCGAATCAACAATCGCTTAAAATTAGGCGTGCAGTATTCCTTTATCTAATGATCGAAGCAGCCTTACAAAATGGAATTATCACTGAACCAAACGACTTCAAAAATGGAATTGACTATACAACTCGAATAGTTAATACTGATAATCAGAAAGATGATCCGAATTACTATATGATTAGAGGTTTCATTAAGATTATCTACCGGGACTTTAAAAATGAAAAAGTTCCCTCTGGTGTAAGCGAATACACAAATCCAAGCTGGGAACAAGCAGCTTATCCATATCGGGATTTCCTCAGTTATGTAAGAGCTGCCATGTTCTACACGAAAACAGAATTTCAAGCGAAGTATTCTCCAACGACCTATCCACTCATTAATCAAAGATATGAAATTGTAATAAATCATATGAAAAATAACTACGGTATTGATCTTGAAGGGATAGCTAAAGGTCCTCAAGAATAAACGTCATAACTAAAACAGTGTCAAAAGTTTTTTATAGACTTTTGACACTTTATCCCTTTATACATTTTTCATATCTTAAAACATGAAAATAAGAATTCTCATATTTCTACAATTTCTTTACTTTCCCCTTTTCGCACAAGAGGGAAATATTTATCAATATCTCAAACAAAAATGGTCGAAAGAATTTTCCTCCGCCAAAGATATTACAACAACCTATCATGATAATATAAAACGAATGGACAAAAAAAATATCCCATTAGCCATTCAAAATAATTGTTTCATGATTCTAAAAAGTGGAGAATACATCACACAAAATAAAGGAGAAAAAGAAGATATAAAATCTTTACTTCGCCAAATACCTACCATTGAGTTAAACGATCCTACAGTAGCCGCATTCCTGCAACAAAACTCTCCCGGCCAATGGACAGATTATTATTATATGATTCAAGCCTTAAAAAAAGGAGAAACTTTCGATGCCGCAAGAGACGGGATTTCCATCTCCACACAATTCTTCGCAAGACCTCTCAACCACAACGACTATACCAAATTAAAAGATATTTTTTCCAGTAACAATAAACTACTACATGATACTTATCTAGAAAAAATGAAATTTCTTTTCCAAACCAATGGATGCCCGGAAGAAATTGCAGAATTACGCCCTACCATAGAATCACACGTAGAAGATTCTCCATTAAAACAAGAAATATTAAAACTATACACACAATATGAACCTTTAAGCAAAGGTCAATCGGCACCATTATCTTCAATGAAAGATACAAATGGAAAAAACTATTCATTCGCTGATTTCAGAGGAAAGGTGATTATCGTGGACGTTTGGGCTACATGGTGCTGTAGCTGCATCGAAAAAATGCCCAAATTCATGCAATTAAAAGATGAATTCAAACAATATAAAGATATCCTATTTCTGACCATCTCTATTGATCGAAAAAGCGACCAAGACAAATGGTTAAAAGCCATCAAAGAGAATAACATGACAGGAATGTTGAATCTTATTTCGGCCCCATCAGCGAATTCTCATTTTGAAACAGAATACCAAATAAATGGAGTTCCTCGTTATTTCATTATAGACAAAGAGGGAAAAATCGTAACGGTCTTCGCCCCCGGTCCTGGAAAAGAAATGAAAGCATTAATCCAAAATACATTAAAACAATAATTATGAAACGCATCTTTTTAATTAGTTTATTATTTTCCCTTGCAGGTTATTGTCTCGCCCAAGAAGGAACAAATTTTGAAGACTTAACTTTTAAAGAAGCCCTCGCCAAATCCCAAGCAACAGGGAAAAAGCTATTCATCGATTGCTACACGAAAACCTGCGGGCCATGCAAGTACATGGTAAAATTCATCTTCCCGTTAAAAGAATGTGGCGACTATTTTAACAGTAACTACATCTGTATCATGAAGGATATGGAAGAAGGTGACGGGATTGATATTGCACAAAAATATGACATACGAGTATACCCGACTTATCTGATACTCAATCATGACGGAACAGTATACTGCCGTCTGGATGGAGGAGCCGTATCCAGTCCCAAAGAAGACTTCGTTCAAAAAGTTAAAGATGCCATTGAATTGGCAGAAGCCAATAGGAAATACTCCGCGGGAGCACGGGATCGTTCATTCTTAAAAGAATACATCAAAATCTTGCGTGTTCACGACAAAAAACGCCTGCAAACCGTCATGAGTGAAACTATGATCCAACTGGGCGTGGACAAACTATGCGAACCGGAGAACTGGACTTTGATCAAAACAGAAATAAACAACGTGGACACCCCCCTGTTCCGATATCTTGTCGAAAACCGGGCAACTTTCAGTAAACACCTCGGTCAGCAAGAGGTTGAAGACAAAATCATATCGGTTTACTCGGAAGAATTCCGTGTACTCAAAATGATGGGTATCGATTTTGACAAACGAATGACAGACTTGAAACAATTTGAAAAAGACCATTACAAAGGTGCCCTTCCACTGAGATATCGCATGCTCTTCTTTCATATCATTAACAAGGGACAAAAAGACCGGGTAGACGAAATCCTCAAAGTTCTCCAAAACATGAACAAAGAACTCCCAGACGAGGCCAACCGTATGTCAGTCCTACGTGAACTCACCGGTTTCGAACGAATCGCCAACCAGCAACAAAAAGAAAAAGCCAGCACGTACTTGCAAGAAATAAGCAATAACCTTCAACCGAATAACGCAGCCTACGTGCAGAGTCTGATAACTCGTATCAAGAAATAATTACACTTGAAGAGATCATCTGTCTAACAACGGATGATCTCTTCAAAAGTAACTTCCCGAATCTCCGGCAACCCGTCGTATTCACTACAAACATAACAGGCATAACCCGCATCTACCGGACAAGCATTCACATGCAGGGGCAACCCGTTTATCCCCTCGTACAGGGAAACACGTTCTCCCGTGAACGTCACGATAAAACTATTCAACGGGCGAGTCAGTCCTGTACCTATATATTTCAGAAAACTCTCTTTCACCGACCAGTAATTGAAAAATAACCGATCTTGTTCTGTTCCGCTCAAGGACTTTAGCATCCGTACCTCTCGCTCATGAAAAAAGCGTCCGGCAACCTCCATCCGTGCTTTAGCCCGTTTTTCGATATCAATCCCGACCTCCCGATCCGACACGGCGCAAACCACGTATTCTCCTGAATGAGAGAGATTAAAAAACACATTCTCCCGACCGACAATGAATGGTTTACCTTTTTCACCCCGGAGTATCCGGTAACTTCCTAACGGCAATCCCCAATATTCCCGTAAAGCAAAACTTATCAATGTTTCCCCCAGCAACCGGCGAAGAGCCACCTCCTTATTTTTATATCCTAAGACTTCATTATAACATTCACCGGAAACAAAACCTTGTAAGTGAATAAACAAATTTTCTCGTTCCACTTTCTCCGGTACCCGTATATACAATACTTCAATCATAACACAAAGGTAAAAAAGTTAGAGACAATTAATTTTCTTTCCAAAACAAATAATCCAGAAAACCTAATAAACACGGGCATCTTAACGTTATTTTAAAATTACATGGTAAAAATTTTAAGAAAATATTCACATTTCTCGGCAAAAAACTTGTTTATATCATTTTTATCTTCTACTTTTGAAACATCAAATTAACGTTTAAATAACATTTAAAGATAAACGTCATGGAAGCAAAGAAAACATCCCGTTCCGATCTTGAGAACAAGCGGTTTATTTTCCGCGAGATCGGTTTTATTGTAGCCTTGGCTACGGTGTTTTTTGCCTTTGAGACAAAATACTACCAAGAAGAGGCCAAAGAGATTACGTTTCCTGTCGAGACGAGTGACATAGAGGAAGTTCTTCCCGTTTTTGTACCACAAAGAGCTTCCCAACCACTTCCCAAGATTTCTGTGAAACCCTTAGATTTCATCGAGATCGTGGAAAACGAGATAGATCTTGAAAATGAAATGGACGTTGTTGATGAAAACGAAAATACGAAAGGCTCTTTAACGGGTAAAGCTACCGACTGGCAAAACGGGTATAACGATGAGGGTGATGATTCCGGAGAGGGAGACCTTCCGTTTATGATAGTTGAAAAAATGCCTCGTTTTAACGGAGACTTGAACAAGTGGCTTAGGGAAAATTTAAGATACCCGGCAAGATGTGCGGAAATAGGCATCGGAGGAAAAGTATTTGTTGAATTCGTGGTAGAGAAAGACGGTAGCATCAGTTCCATCAACGTGGTTCGCTCCGCTGATCCGGATCTGTCACAAGAAGCCATCCGCGTGGTTAAGGCCATGCCGAAATGGATTCCGGGAATGCAACGGGACAAAGCTGTAAGAGTTCGGTTTACCATCCCGATTACATTCCAGTTAAGATAAGAAAAACATACAGTGATTTACATACAATACGAACATCCCGAAAAAGGACAACCTTAGATTGGTTGTCCTTTTTTACTTTTCCCTCCCAAGCTATCATCAGCATGAAATCAACATGATATGAACAACAACGCAAACTTTTAAGAAGATTTTAATGAAGTTTAGCGATCATTTTAACATTTTCTTCAAAAAAAAGGGGAGAAATATTGCGGTTTATTATGAATTTGACTATTTTTACCCACGCAAATTGTGAGAAAAACAGAACTATAATATTAAACTAATAACATGGAAGTAAAAAAATCACCTAAAGCAGATCTTGAAGGGAAAAAGACCATTTTCCTTGAGATCGGTTTTGTTATAGCTCTAGGGATTCTACTGAGTGCTTTCAACTGGAAGACCAACACGAAAGTAGAAGAAGGGTTTGTTATTACCCAAGAAGAGCAGGTTGAGGAGGAAATCATTCCTATTACTCAACAAATGATGAAGCCACCCCCACCACCTCCTCCAGCCCCGAAATTGACGGACTTGATCGAGATCGTGGAAGATGAATTAAGTATTGACGAGGAACTTGAAATCGACGACGCTGAAGCTGACGTTGAAAACAAGAATAATTATAACTTCGATTACGACGGAGACAGCTGGGGAGAAGAAGAGAGCGACGGAGAAGCTGATATTTTCCAAGTAGTAGAAGATATGCCGCAGTTCCCCGGAGGTAGTGTACAAAAATGGATTGCGAAGAACGTAAAATACCCGATGATCGCACAAGAGAATAACATTCAGGGTAAAGTTTTCGTACAATTCGTGATCGAAAAAGACGGTAGTGTTAGCGACGTGAAAGTTGCCAGATCCGTTGACCCATCTTTGGACAAGGAGGCTATCCGCGTGGTAAAAGCCATGCCGAAATGGAAACCTGGAAAACAGAGAGGTAAACCGGTTCGAGTATCTTACACTGTACCTATCAACTTCCAGTTACAGTAAAAAGACATGTTAAATTATAACAAGGGGCTGTCGATCATCGTCAGCCCCTTCTTTTCCTATTTATGAGCGAATATTTTTACACGAAAAAAGAAGCAGAAAAAGCCATTCTTGTAGGTGTAGCGCTACAATCAGAAAACATCAGCTACAACATGATGTGTGAATACTTGGACGAACTCGCATTCCTAGCAGAAACGGCAGGAGCGGAAACTGTGAAAATATTCACGCAAAACTTGGATAAGCCGGTAACGGCTACCTTTGTCGGCAAAGGAAAATTGGAAGAAATCAAAACATACGTTGAAGATAACGATATTAACTTGATTATTTTTGATGATGAACTAAGTCCGACACAAATCAGAAACCTGGAAAGAGAACTAAAAGGCAGAAAAGTACTTGATCGTACCAACCTCATCTTGGATATTTTCGCCAAAAGAGCCCGTACGGCAGAAGCAAAAGCTCAAGTTGAACTGGCACAATATCAGTACTTACTTCCTCGTCTAACGGGTATGTGGACCCACTTGGAAAGACAAAAAGGAGGTATCGGACTTCGCGGTCCGGGTGAAAGTGAAATCGAGACCGACAGACGTATCATCCGGGATAAAATCACCCGCCTGAAAGAGCAGTTGGCCAAGATTGACAAACAGATGGTCACGCAACGGAAAAACCGCGGGAAACTCGTGCGAGTGGCCTTAGTGGGCTACACGAACGTGGGTAAATCCACGCTCATGAATCTTTTGAGTAAATCGGAAGTATTCGCCGAGAACAAGCTTTTCGCAACTTTGGATACCACGGTACGCAAGATAGCCATAAAGAACGTCCCACTACTGCTGGCGGACACGGTCGGTTTTATCCGTAAACTTCCCCACCACCTGGTAGAATCATTCAAATCCACGCTGGACGAGGTGAGAGAAGCTGATGTTATTTTGCATGTAGTCGACATCTCCCATCCCCAATTCGAGGATCAAATCCGGGTCGTGAACGAAACACTGGGAGAGTTAATGGATAATTCCAAACCCACGATTACCGTATTCAATAAAATAGACGCCTTCACGTACACGAAAAAGGAGGAAGATGATCTCACTCCCATCGAGCGGAAAAACTATAGCCTAGAGGACTTGAAACAAATGTGGATGTCCAAACAGGAAGGAGAAACCGTGTACATCTCGGCTAAATCCAAAGAAAATATCGAGGAATTGAAAGAAAAGATATACGGGATTGCCAAAGACATTCACTCGGCACGTTTCCCGTTCAACGATTTCTTATACCAAGATTTCGAAATAGACGAAGAGATAAAATAAGGCACCAATCAAAACAAAAAAATAGGGAAATCAGACCTTTTCCCTCTTCAGGAGCGACATTCGAATGTCGCTCCTTTTTATACTGAAAATCAACTATATATATAATTACACATCTTTCACCTATTTTCCGACAAAACCATTCGTTTATTTTGATTTCTGGCTAATTTTTTGTATATTAGAGGTATGAGCTTAACCATCATAAATAAACATTATGGAAGTAAAGAAATCATCAAAGGCAAACCTCGAAAACAAAAAAGGAATCTTCTTCGAGATCGGACTAATCGTAGCATTAGCCTGCATATTCCTTGCTTTCGAGTGGAAAGTCGACGTGAAGATGGAAGAAGGCTTCATAGTAATAAACACGGAAGAACAGTTGGACGAAGAAATCATACCCGTTACACAACGGATGCAACAAGCTCTTCCGCCACCACCTCCCGCACCTCGGTTAACCGACTTGATACAGATCGTAGATGAAGAAATAAATCTGGATGACAACTTGGACATCATGGACGTGGAAGCCAATGTTGCCAATCACGGAGTTTACGACTTTAGCGGTACGGGTAACGGGTACGAAGGTGAATACGGGTATGGAGATGAATATTCCGGAGAATCTGAAGTATTTGCGGTAGTTGAAGAGATGCCGAAATTCCCGGGAGGCAATGTACAAAAATGGATTTCCAAGCACATCAAATATCCGATGATCGCACAGGAAAACAACATCCAAGGTAAAGTTTTTGTACAATTTGTCATCGAGAAAGACGGTAGCGTTTCAAACGTAAAGGTTACCAGGTCCGTGGACCCTTCCCTAGACAAGGAAGCCATTCGTGTCATTCAATCCATGCCGAAATGGACCCCTGGGAAACAAAGACAGAAACCGGTGAGAGTATCTTTCACTGTTCCTATTAATTTTCAATTACAATAAATGAATAGAGGCTGCATTGGATGCAGCCTCTATTCATTTATCCTATAAACTCGCTTACTTCACCGTAATCAAGAAATAATTCTTTTTCCCGCTTTGCAAAAGGATAAACTTACCGTCGATCAAATATTCGGGAGTAACTACTAATTCTTGATCCTGCACTTTCTCCTTATTTATACTAATCGCATTTCCCTTCAATGCACGCCGAGCCTCTCCTTTTGAAGACATCATGGAAGTTTTCTCTGCCATCAAGTCCACAATATGAATTCCAGCCTCTAAATCAGTTCGTGCAACGTCAAATTGAGGCACCCCTTCGAAAACAGACAATAGCGTATCTTCATCCAAACGTTTCAACGCATCGGATGTTGCATTACCGAAAAGAATTTGGGAGGCCTCCAAAGCTGAATCATAGGCATCTTCCCCGTGAATCAAACAGGTCACTTCCTTTGCCAGTACTTTCTGCAATTTTCTCAAATGCGGAGCTTCTTGATGCTCTGCAATCAAGGCATCAATCTCTGCCGGTGGTAATATCGTGAAAATCTTGATATACCGGGCTGCATCCTCGTCCGTGCTGTTCAGCCAGAATTGGTAGAACTTGTATGGAGAAGTCCGCTGTGGGTCCAACCACACATTACCCGACTCTGTTTTCCCGAATTTCTTACCGTCACTCTTGGTCATTAACGGCCAGGTCAAACCATAAGCCTCCCCACCATCTTTCCGGCGAATCAATTCTCCACCCGTGGTGATATTTCCCCATTGATCGGAACCACCCATTTGCAACAGGCAGTTATAATTACGACGCAAGTACAAAAAATCATACCCTTGCACCAATTGATAGGTAAACTCCGTGAACGACATCCCGTTTGTCGAATCGGCACTCAATCGTTTTTTCACGGAATCCTTCGACATCATGTAATTCACCGTGATATGTTTTCCCACTTCCCGTATAAAATCGAGAAAAGAGAAGTTTTTCATCCAGTCATAATTATTTACCATGATCGCCGCATTCGGCTCGTTCGAATTGAAATCAATAAACTTGGACAACTGGGCTTTAATTCCCGCCATGTTTTTTTGAATAGTATCCTCGTCCAACAAATTCCGTTCTAAGGATTTACCGCTGGGATCTCCGATCATACCCGTTGCTCCACCAATCACGAAAATCGGTTTATGCCCGGCCATTTGTAAATGTTTCATCATCATAACCGACACGAGGTGACCTATATGTAGCGAATCTGCCGTCGGGTCAATTCCGACATAAGCTGTCGTTTGTTCTTTTGCCAATTGTTCTTCGGTTCCCGGCATGATATTATGGATCATCCCTCTCCATCTTAGTTCTTCAACAAAATTCATCGATTCTTAATTTTTAATTCGCATTTGCGAGTTATAAGTTAATAAGTTACGAGTTCTTCAACTCTTATCTTTTCGTTTTTAGCTTTTATTTTATTACACTTTCGTAAACGCCATTTGCAAAGTTAACAAAAGGTTTGTACAACAAGCTATCACCTTTCGTTTTTGCCGAAATAAAATCATAACGAACGTCCAGCGCATTCACGATGAAAAGCACCACGCATACCACGATAGTAGCTTTCAACACGCCCAACACGATCCCGAATAACTTGTTAAACAGTCCCAATGAAACCATATCAATCAACTTGGTCAACAATTTTCCAAGCAGATGCATCACGATAATAACCAGCAGGAAAGTCACGGCGAAAGCGATATAATAGGCATACGACTCCGGCAAAGCCACGAAATCTTTCAAAAAGCCCTCCACGTTCACGGCATATCTCAACGAGATAAAAACTCCTAACACCAACGCAAACAACGTTGACATTTCAACAATCAACCCCAGACTAAACCCTTTATAAGCCCCGTATACCAACGGTAGCAATATAATCACATCAATGTAATTCACCGTTAAATTATTAATCACTTCATTTTAGATTTCAAAGATAAACAATTGTCCACGTTTCATCACAAAATCGGGATAATAATATTGAAAAAATCCACAACTTTCTCCCTCTCAACTTTCATCGATCTTTCACATATCATTTCATTTTCAGTATCCACACTTCAATTTTCAATTATTTATGCCTTAAACTGACAAATTCTTACTATTTTCGCACAATGTTTATGCCAGAATTAAAATTGAAAATTTATGTATAGAACACATACTTGTGGGCAGCTAAGAATGGAAAACGTGAATGAAAGCGTTTGTCTTAGCGGATGGGTACAAAAAGTACGGAAACTTGGAGCCATGACTTTCGTGGATCTCCGTGACCGTTATGGGATTACCCAATTGGTTGTCGAGGAATCGGCTCCCGAAGAAATTAAAGCTAACGTGGCAAAGCTCGGACGTGAATTCGTGATCCAGGTAAAGGGTACGGTGATCGAAAGAGCCAGCAAAAACAATAAAATACCGACAGGCGACATCGAGATTATAGTGAATGAATTGAATGTTCTGAGCGAATCGGAAGTACCGCCTTTCACGATCGAGGATCAAACCGACGGGGGGGATGAAATCCGGATGAAATACCGTTACTTGGATTTACGTCGTTCCTGTGTTCGCAAAAATCTGGAATTACGCCACCGCATGGCACAATTGACCCGGAACTATTTGAGTAACTTGAACTTTATCGAGGTAGAGACCCCGGTATTAATCAAGAGTACTCCCGAGGGGGCCCGCGATTTCGTGGTACCTTCCCGTATGAACCAAGGCCAATTCTACGCCCTTCCGCAAAGCCCGCAAACTTTCAAGCAATTGCTGATGGTTTCCGGTTTCGACCGCTATTTCCAGATCGTAAAATGTTTCCGGGACGAAGATTTACGGGCTGACCGTCAACCCGAATTCACACAGATCGACTGCGAAATGTCATTTGTGGAACAAGAAGACGTGTTGGAAGTTTTCGAAGGCTTGATCAGTCACCTGTTCAAAGAAGTTCGTGGTGTGGATATTCCCAAACTGGAAAAAATGACCTGGATGGATGCCATGGAGCAATACGGATGTGATAAACCGGACCTTCGTTTCGGGATGAAGATCGTGGATTTAACCGCTGTTGCCAAAGGGAAAGATTTTGCCGTGTTCAACGATGCAGAATATATCGGGGCCATCTGCGCTCCTAAATGTGCCGGATATACCCGTAAACAACTGGACGAGTTGACAGAATTCGTGAAACGTTCACAGATCGGGGCCAAAGGATTGGTTTACGTGAAATACAACGAGGACGGAACATTCAAATCCTCTGTTGATAAATTCTACACGGAAAGCGACTTGAAAGTATGGGCAGAAACCTGCAAAGCAGAACCGGGAGACCTAATTCTGATTCTAGTAGGTCCGAAATTCAAAACCCTCCCCCAATTGTGCGAGTTACGTTTAGAGATGGGTAATCGTCTGGGATTACGGGATAAGGATGTCTTCAAACCGTTGTGGGTAGTAGACTTCCCTTTGCTGGAATGGGACGAGGAAACCCAACGTTTCTACGCGATGCACCACCCGTTCACTTCTCCCAAGCCGGAGGATATTCCATTAATGGATACCGACCCGGGTAAAGTACGTGCCAATGCTTACGACATGGTCATTAACGGCGTGGAAGTCGGTGGTGGTTCTATCCGTATTCACGATTCGGCATTGCAATCCAAAATGTTCGATTGTCTAGGTTTCACGCACGAGGCCGCACAGGCTCAGTTCGGATTCCTTATGGGAGCATTCAAATTCGGGGCTCCTCCTCACGGTGGTATCGCGTTCGGTTTCGACCGGTTAGCCTCTATGTTCGCCGGGTTGGATTCTATCCGCGACGTGATTGCCTTCCCGAAGAACAACTCCGGGCGTGACGTGATGATTGACTCCCCTTCTGAAATCTCTCCGGAGCAATTCAAGGAACTGGGCATTCAATTGAAAACAAATTAATTTACGATTTATGAATTACGATTTACGATTACAAAAGCGTTGGCTTGCGGACGAGAAATCTAAAATCATAAATCTTTAAATCTAAAATTAATAAGGTGTTTTTTAAAGACGTCATAGGACATGAAGAGATAAAGCAAAGACTGATTACTTCCCTACAAACGGGAAGAATCAGTCATGCACAACTCTTTTCCGGTGATACGGGAGCGGGATCGCTAGCCCTGGCGTTAGCTTTCACGCAATACCTTTTCTGCACAGGTGACAAACATGAAGACGCTTGCGGGGTCTGTCCGGAGTGTAAGAAGATGCAGAAACTGATCCACCCAGATTTACATTTTGTCTTTCCCGTAGTAAAATCTGCCAAAATAAAAACACCGATCAGTGACGAGTATATCAACGAGTGGCGCAATCTTCTACTCAAAAGTCCATACATAGACATGGAAGAATGGCTGGGAGCCATGGGGGCTGACGAAAATGCCCAAGCCTTGATATACACAGAAGAAAGCGGGAACATCCTCCGAAAACTCAACCTGAAATCCTTCGAATCGGACTACAAGGTCATGATCATCTGGTTACCCGAAAAGATGAAAACGGAATGTTCCAACAAACTTTTAAAGATATTGGAAGAACCTTATCCAAACACGTTATTCCTGCTAGTCACCGAACACGCAGAGGAAATCATTACCACGATTCTCTCGCGGACCCAACGGATCAAGGTATCCCCTCTGACCCAAGAAAACATAGCGGAACAACTGGTTCTTCAAAAACACCTAGTCCGGGACTCGGCCGATCAAGTCGCTCACGTGGCATCCGGTAGCTGGCTGAGAGCCCTCCGTATGCTGAACGAGACCGACGAATCTGTTTACAATCAAGAGAAATTCGTGCAGATGATGCGTCTCTGCTGGGAACGGAAAATGCTCCCCGTTAACGAATTTGTCAATGAACTTGCTTCTCTCGGAAGAGAAAAGCAAAAAAGTTTTCTGATGCATTGCATCCGTATGTTACGGGAAAACTTTGTCAGAAACTTTGGTATTGAAAAAATAGTATACATGACTGAACGGGAGAAAACTTTCTCCACAAGATTCTCTCCCTACGTTCATGAAGGCAATATTATTCCTCTTTTCGATGAATTTGAACGCGCATATAGCGACATCATCCGGAACGGGAACGGGAAAATAATTTTCACGGATCTCTGCATCAAAGTAATGCAAAATATCAGACCGTGAAAAACATGAAGAACTAAAAGATATAAACTAAAAATTGAACAATTGAAATCCGAAAATAAATATCACATCATTTTCAATTTTCAATTTTCAATTTTCAATTAATACAATATGAGCGAGATAAACGAAGAAGAAGTACAGAACAACTCCGAAAACAAAAATATAAAGCAACAACCACAGGTTGTCCCCGTGATTGACCACCGCCTGCTGGCAGGAAAACTCACTGTTTATAACTGGATGAAAGATACCCCGGAAGGATGCACTCCTTCTGAAATCGTGGAAGTTCGGTTTAAAAATACAAGGAAAGGTTTTTATTTAAACAACAGTAACCTGAAACTGGATATAGGGGACATCGTGGCCGTGGAGGCAGCTCTTGGACATGACATCGGGATCGTATCCCTCACGGGAGAACTCGTGCGGGAACAGATGAGACTGAAAAAAGTTGACTTGGAACGTAATCCCTTGAAAAAGATATACCGTAAGGCAAAACCCCACGACATCGAGAAATGGCAACAGGCCATCGCCTTGGAACACGACACGATGATCCGTTCACGTGTTATCGCTGCCGAACTTGGACTTGACATGAAGATCGGGGACGTGGAGTACCAAGGGGACAAGACAAAAGCCATTTTCTACTACATAGCCAATGACCGCGTGGATTTCCGGAAACTAATCAAGATTCTGGCAGAAACATTCCACATCCGGATCGAGATGAAACAGATCGGGGCCCGTCAAGAAGCGGGACGGATCGGGGGTATCGGGTCGTGCGGACGTAAATTATGCTGTTCCACGTTCATCACGAACTTTATTTCCGTTTCCACTTCTGCCGCCCGTTATCAGGACATTTCCTTGAACCCGCAAAAACTGGCAGGACAATGTGGTAAGCTGAAATGTTGTCTGAATTACGAGGTTGATGCTTATATTGACGAGCAAAAAGATTTCCCGTCCACCAATATCTGGCTGAACACGGGCGAAGGTATGCTTTATCACCAAAAAACAGATATTTTCGGTCGCAATATGTCCTACTCTTTCGACAAAGAAGGACGCGGTACACTGATTAAATTATCCGTTGCCCGCGTGAAAGAGATCATTGCCATGAACAAACGAGGACAAATTCCGGCAAAAGCTGTCGATACCGAAAAAGAGGAACAAGTGAATATCGGCTACACGGACGGGGTAGGCGAAGAAAGTTTGAATCGTTTTGACGAGAAAAAACAAAATCAAGGCAAACGAAATCACTCCAGAAATCGTAATAACCGAAAAAGTAACCAGAAAGAGAACAACAACACGAATAACGAGAACAAACCCAAGGAAAATCCGGGAAATAGCACGGGAAATAAACCTGAAAACAGAAACGAAAACAGGCAAGGCAACAGACCCAAACACCGCCCCGAAAACCGGAATAATAACCAACAGGGTAATCGTTCCAACGAGAAACCGGCCAATCGCCCGGACGGCCCGAAAGTGTTGCGTAAACAAGACAAAAACAATAAACCGGACAACAAGGAAAATAATAAACCTGCTGAACAATGAACAATTATAGACCCTTCGCCGGGATCACCCCGGCTGTAAAGATCATCATTATTATCAACGTGCTTGTTTTCCTGGCCATTAACATGATTGGCCAGCGGGCGAACGTTGATCTTGTCAATATACTTGGAATGCACTTGCCGCAATCCCAGTATTTCCAGATCTACCAGTATATCACGCACATGTTCACGCAAAAAGAGCTTACTCACCTTTTCTTTAACATGTTTGCCGTGTTCATGTTCGGCCGGATACTGGAATCGGTATGGGGTACCAAACGTTTTATTATTTATTATTTTGTTACCGGATTAGGCGCTGCCGCACTCCACTCACTGGTAAGCTTGTACGGTCTGCACAATATGCAGGAACAATTCTACGCATTCCAAAGTACTCCCGATGCGGGAGTCTTTGCAGAATTCGTGCGCTCTCACGTAAGTAATCCTAGATTACTTTCGGAACTCATGCAATTTGTCGATGCTTGGAATGCCGCACCTGCCAGTGCTCAGTTTGCCGGACAGGCAGAATATTACATGCAAGGTATAATTCAAGCCTACGCCAATGCCCCGACGATCGGGGCTTCTGGGGCTGTCTTCGGTATATTGTTGGCATTCGGAATGTTATTCCCGAATACGGAGTTATACTTGATGTTCATTCCGATTCCCATCAAAGCGAAGTATTTCGTACTTTTGTACGGTGCCGCTGAATTGTTCTTCGGTTTACAGAACTCGGTAGGTGACAACGTGGCTCACTTTGCACACTTGGGTGGTATGCTTTTCGGTTTCTTCCTGATTCTTTACTGGCGAAAACACAGCAAAAAGTTTTACTAGAAAAAGATAGGTTATGTACAACAGGGCGTATGGATCGAATTTTTCAGGTGGAATCTGGAATGGGATAAAGAACTCCTTCAAACAAGGAACGGCACTTACCCGCCTGATCTATATCAACATTGGCGTTTTCCTCATCATCAAGATTCTGGAAGTATTCTTCGTACTGGCCGGACAACGGGGATTTGAACAACTCCTGTTGCCTTACGTGGGTGTTCCCGCACTACCGGAACGTCTGCTTTACACGCCGTGGACGATAATTACCAATATGTTCACCCAGTTCGGGTTTCTACACTTGTTGTTCAATATGCTCTGGCTGTACTGGTTCGGTTCGATCTTTCAAAACACGTTCTCCAGCCAGAAACTCACGGGAGTGTATCTCCTTGGGGGAATTACTGGGGCTATCATTTACATGGCAGCCTACGCCTTGTTTCCCGCTTTCGAGTTTGAACGTTACCAGTCGTGGGCCATCGGGGCCTCGGCATCCGTCATGGCCATTGTGTTCGCCGTGTGTACTTACCATCCGAACTACAAGATATATGTGTTTCTGATCGGTCCTGTGAAACTTATTCATCTGGCGATCTTCACGGCTGTCATAGATCTTCTAAGTATCCCCAACGGTAATGCGGGAGGGCATATTGCCCACCTCGGGGGAGCCTTGTTCGGTTATCTTTTCACCTTGTCTTTCCGTCGCAATCTCGATTTGACCAAAGGACTTTCATCCTTCTTCACCAAGTTAGGCAACAGCCGCCCATTCCGGAAGAAGACCATGAGAGTCAAGTACAAAAAGAAAGTCTCGGACATGAATGACATGGAATATAACGAGTACAAAAAACGAAAAGACGACCGCATCAACAGCATCTTGGACAAAATCTCCAAACATGGTTATGAAAGCTTGACAAAAGAGGAAAAGGAGATACTGTTCAAATCAAAAAGTAATTGAATATGGGAAATTATAAATCATCATTAAATTTAAAATTAATTGGGTCGATTATTTGACATTATCATGAGAATTGTCACGATCATCACCATGATCGGATTATTTGGGAGCTATACCGCACCCTATATTAACCCTAACGTGTTTTATTTTTCATCCCTGCTAGGCTACACCTATCATTATTTATTGATTGTAAATATTATCCTGCTGCTTTACTGGATTGCACGCTGGAAAAAGATAGCTATTCTATCCATACTGATTATCGCAGCCGGGTACCCGTTAATTACCACTTACTATGGATTGAACCCGCAAACTGTACCCGATGCCCCCCACGACCTTTCCATCATGACTTACAATATCCAGATGCTAGGGATAGGTGAAAAGGATGCACCTGCAAAGATCGTGGACTATATTAACAATAGCGGTAACGATATTGTTTGTATGCAGGAATTTCCTCAACGGGAAGCCTCTTTCAAAAAATTCCCTGCCTACCCGTATTATCACCGCCATCGAGATGTTGCGTTCATCTCCCGCTATCCGATTGTTAACAAAGGCGTGATTAATTTCGACAAGGGACATTCGGCCGCCTGCGTTTATGGAGACATTACCATCGGTAAAGACACGATCCGGGTATACTCTATACATCTTGAATCCTACCGGTTAGGCAAAAATGAACAGCAGATATACAAGGAACTCACCAGTGGCAACACGCAAAATGCCACGCAAGGCGTCAAGACTATATCTTCTCGTCTGGTTACCGCCAACCGGAACCGGGCAAAACAGGCGCAAATAATAAAAAATCATATGCAACAATCCCCCTACCCGGTTATCATTTGCGGGGATTTCAACGATACCCCGATCTCCTTCGCCTACCACACGTTGTCCGAAGGGATGAAAGATTGTTTCATCGAAAAAGGACGTGGCCTCGGAAACACGTATATCGGGGAGTTCCCCTCGTTCCGTATTGACCACATCCTGCACACACCAACACTCGGCACCGTATCTTATACCCGTGATACCATTAAATATTCCGATCATTATCCGGTGCAAAGTGATATTCGATTTTAGATTTCAAATTTCATATAAATTATTCCCAACCATTTTCTATTTTCAAATATTTATCTATATTTGCAACCACAAATGGGGAATTAGCTCAGTTGGCTAGAGCGTTTGAATGGCATTCAAAAGGTCGTCGGTTCGATTCCGATATTCTCCACAAACACCACCCAAAGCATTGATTTTCAATGCTTTTAATTTTTAAGAGTGTTTTCGATTTTTTCGGGGCTCTTTTTAGGTTTTGGAACGACTTAAAAAAGCGGAAAAAAATGGAAACAAAAATTGCGACAAAGCCCAAATTAGTAGAGTCCCCCAAGGGATGGTACATCTATTTTAGCGTGCGAGATCACCGCACGGGGAAAATGCGTCCTAAAAAAATAGAACGAGGTTTTAAAGCGTGTAAAACAAAAAATGAAAAATACGCTTTAGCAGATAAATTAATCAAGGAATACACTCTAAAACTCACTCAAGGATGGGTTCCTTGGCATGATCCTGAATCAATTTATGAAGACGAAATTAATTACCAGTTCGAGAATCAAAAATACAGTTCAAAAAGGAAATCACGTAACACGATCCGACGGTTACTATCTAACTACTTATCTGAACGAAAATTATCTCTCAAGACAAAATCATATCAAACATATCAATCTAGATTTCGTATTTTCAATCAATTTTTAGAGCGTAAACAATATATTGATTTTGATATAAGCGCAATTAATAACAAAATTATCATCGAATTTTTCACCGAATTAATAAAAATCCGAGAACTGGATCGACGATCGGTGAACAACTACAAGATAATTCTTTCCGCATTCTTCAATCACTTGTTAAAACAAAAACTGATTTATAAAAGCCCCATATTTAATATACCCAAAGCACACAAAATAAAAGACAACGCCCCGCTTCCAATTTTGCCTGTTGATTTGCAAACTCTCCTTTCTGAAATAAAGAAAAGAGATTCTCAATTATATTTAGCCTGCTTAATGCAATATTACTGTGCTATACGTCCAGGTAATGAATTACGCACCTTACAAATCAAACATCTAAACTTATGGGCAGGGCTCATCATGATTTCCGGAGTTAACGGAAAAATGCGGGAACGTACAATCAACATTCCTGATCAATTTCTCAAAGTATTAATCTCAGATTACAAATTACAAAATTACAATAAAGAATACTTCATTTTCGGGAACGAACGCAAACCAGGGGAAAAGCCTGTTGGTAATAACAACCTACGTGTACGATTCAACGCTATAAGGGATGAACTTGGCTTAAATAAAGATTACAAATTCTATTCAATGAAACACACTGGGGCTGGCTTTCTTTTAGATGTTCCTGGTATAACCATAAAAGATTTGCAAGAACATCTCGGGCACACGAATATAAATAGTACCTATCAATACATAAAAAAATATCGAGGCTTTACATCCGAAAAAATAAAACACAACTTCCCGAATCCGTTCAATGAAAGCGAGAAATAACCTCGCTTTCATACAAGCCTCCTTTCAAAACTCAAAATCTATACATCACTCCAAAACAAGCTCCCTTGGACGAGTACTCCACCCTAAATCCAACATCATAATAGAAAAAACCTCCACCCATCGAGAGGGTATTGTTAGCGCCAAAAGAAGTCGAAATAAAAGGCTCAAACACTCTTTTCTTTACCATCGTGGTTTCTTTGCACGTTGGGGTAAAAGTGTAAGACAAACACTGTAGTTCGTTATATTGTACAAAGAGATCAACAGACAATTTACCGGATTCGTTGTCAAAAAGCATTTTTTTATATTTCCTCGTTTTATTCCAATCCTTAACCGTCTCTACAATACTTTTCTCTCGATCTATCACGGGGACATCCTTGTATATCGTGTCCGGAACATATACATACTTATACTTTAGTTCTCCTGCCAAATAAACAGTGTCCGGAACAAATCGTGTTATCGTGTCCCGGATCGTTTTACCCTCCACGTAACGAACGGTTTCTTTTACTACTGTAGACCAACGTCCAAAAAAGAATCCGATCACCAAACAGGCAGCACAACATACGATTAGTATTTTTTTCATTTCAACTTTTCTGCTAATTGAGTAAATTTGTAGCCTCATAAACCAAGTTATTTGGTTCAACAAACGCCGATCCTCGCACGGGAGAATCCTACTCACATACACAACACCTTCTAATATTCTCCCGTGCTTTTTATTTTATCTCTATCGTGATCTTTTCCCCGGATAACATCGCTCTCTCGATTATCTCCGTTAGTCGTAACTCGTACCCAGTCGAATTAATCACTCGCCCCGGTTGTTTATTCTCTCCCACGAGAATACACCCGGACGTGTCTTTATCTGTGTTGCCTCGATGAATCCTTATGCCCGTAAAATGGGGTACATCTAAAAGCAAAGGTAACTTCCGTTTAAACTTCGCAGACACATTTACGATTACCTCGTAAGTCCCTGCCGGGATAGCCGTTTCGTGCATTACCTTTTCTTCCTTATCCAAATCTCGACACCAATCCTCCAACGTATCACAAAAATACTTTCCATCCACGAACAATCTACCGATCGTGTAAAGCGGCTTTTTAGCTATTCTATTCAATTCTAAAAGCATAATTCTATATTTTATAGTCCTGTTGGTGGTTGACGTTTCGTACACCCTATCATCTCGCATTTCTGTAATTTCAACACAGCATTCTCTGTCGTAAGATTATTATTCTCGTCCCGGAAATGATTTATATCCTCGTACAACTTGTCAATCTTTTTGTCTTTATCCCGGTTATCCTGGTCGCTACGCTCGAATAGTTTTTGCCATTGTTCCGAGGCTAGAGCATCGTTCTTTAATTGTTCCGCTTTCTTGCGTTCCCTGAAAAAAGCGATACTTGCCAACCCTCCCCCTGTTAGCAGAGTCACGATACCCGTTATTACTGTTTCAACATCCATCTTTCACACCTCCTTTTATTCCATTATTTTTCAATATTGCATTATTTGTTACTATTTTCGCGTATTGAAAACTCTAATTATGGAGGGAACAAGTACCGTGATGGAAAAAGTTCCCCCCTTTTTTATCACCTTTCCTTGATCGTGTTGTAGAACTCCATGATCGGTTGCTCCAGCAACGTCAAGAAAACGGGAGACACCGGGCCACCACTGATGGCTGTGAAAGAGCGATTCTCGCAGTCGTAAGACCCGCTAAAGTTCAAATAATCGGAACGCCGTGAATTCTCGTCCACGAAATGCCCGTCGCAACTAAAAGTCACGATACCGGGGATGTTGTTCTCGTACTCCGCCGAAAAATTCACGTTGATCCCTTTCAAAATAACCGGGATCGTGGTTGTCGCTACTGTCTTGTAATTAATTTCCATTTCCTATAATTTTTAAATTAAACGCTCGTGTTCTTTATCTTGTAATAAGAATCGATAAATTGCAATGGAATCGTTCCCGCTTGATCCACCTCGTCAATTCTTTCTTTCAGTACCGCTAACTCGGATTCCTCGAATACCACATCTATGGTCTCGGTAATATTGTTTATAATTGTTTCTTCATTTAAAAGTTCATGACGCTTGATCTCTTCCGGGGTGAAATCCACTTTTTGGGCGATCGAATTGAACAACATGCCTTTTATCATGTTAACCCGCTCGGGAATGAGATTTTTAATAGCTATTCTATCTACAAATGTTAGTTCCATGTTCGTGTTTGTTGTATATGTTTGATATTAATTCACTTCTTGTAATTAAGGATTCCATGTTCCAAGCCAGTTTATAGGCATCTGACAAGCGGTCCATTTATACGTGTCCACCTTCATCACTAGAACGGAATCCTGCCCGCTTGACTGGACAGCCACGTACGTTTTACCGTTACGGTAAAATTTTTCACTCCCTGTGCATAATATATCAAACCCTTGCGATTCCTCGCTTGTTATGATAAAATGCTTCCCGACTTCCATCCCGGCGTACAGGTTTATTTTTTTCCTGTTACCAGTACCGTAAAGACATATAATATTAGGATGTTCATTACCTAGTGTTATCCCCGGGTTGCTCCCTGTCATGTAAGCCCTGTAAATTCCCGACACGATAGATGCGTTTGGAAACATTTTTAACATCCCCTGTGTCACTGCCATGGCGTAAGCATTACCATTATTGGGGGCTCCCGCTATCAACGCCACTTGTTTATTACTACCCAAACCTCCATAGCCTCCCCCGGACAACATGAAAGTCCCGAGCTTGGCATTACCGGCGGTAGTCATGTCAGGATGACTACCCACGTACACTTGATGACCGCTATAACTGAAATTTAACTGGGAACCAGATAGAGCCAAGTTGCTACCCCTTAGCCACGATCCCTCGATAGTGAAAGGACCGATCTTGTTCGTTATCCCTAATTTTAACAGTTCCGCACCTCCCACAACCCCTTTCAGCCCCCAATCGCTATCACTATTGTAAAACATACTAATATAGTTACTAGCATCCTTGTAAGCCTTGAAAGATTTCTCTGCGGCGATTGATGTTATCTTTATACCAGCCCCGGTTCCGAAGTCTTTACCGCCAATTATCTTGTTGTCGGCAAACGTGAAACCGGCAACGGATAGCATGTTGGCCTTGATCGAGTTTGCCGCCAGGATGTTCGTCCTTAACTTGTCGATAAAAGCGTTATTGGCCGCCAGCGTGTTCACGTCTATCAGTTTGGCGTTCAGAAGGCCGTTCACGATTAGTTTCCCTCCTTTCGCTACCGTTTGATCGATCATGTCCTGGAAACTGGTGTACCCCATTTGCATGGCGAAAGAATCTTTCGTCGTTATCTCTATATCGGCGTACCCGTCCGATGTTTGGTCGAAACAAGTCATGGAAGCGATATACCATTCCAACGGCACGGATTCGGAAGGAGCGGGATTACCGGTTATATACACGTGTCCACCCGCGCTAAAAGTTCCGGTTGCCCCGCAGACAACCTTACGAAGGTACGTCGTGTATTTCCCTGTACCCTCCGTGGGAGTTAGCCACGTGTCAGTGTAGCCTGTTCCCATGCTATTGGAAGCTGTATTTATTTTATAACCAACGGGTATTTTGGCGATAATTTTTTGCATAAACACGGCGTTTGCACGGGATTGTATACTCTGTACAACCCCGCCATACCCGGGACTTTGAGTAGCTTTACACGTTACCCTTAAGCAGTATCCGGATTGTGTCGGGGCATCCGAAGGCTTGGCGATTCTTTCGACTGTTAATTTGGCTTTAATATCAGCGGCAGAATTAGAATATTTTGTCACGCCATTCATTCCTACTTTAAATTCCGGATCTCGATACAACATTTTCCCGTTGATCGATTCCCCGGGTTGACCTGTTGCCCCGGTATTTCCCATCTTTCCTACCGAGTAAATCGTGCTTGGATTACCGCTAGTGTAATTAATCACCGTTTTCGTCCAAAGAAAAGAGCCGGCAGACACCGTTGGAATCGTGCTACTCCACGTGCCAGTAGGGGCGGTCGTCCCGCTCGTTGACGCTTGATACGTCACGGTGGTACTACTCACCCCCTTCCCGGCGTTACCGTTCGTGCCATTCGTACCCATTCTACCGACAGAATACATCGTGCTTGTCGTGTTGTCCGTGTAAGTTATGATTGTCCGGGTCCAAAGGTATTGCCCGGCAGCAACGGCAGGTATACTACTACTCCAAGTCCCGGTAGGGGTTGTAGTTCCAGAACTTGAGGCTTGATAAGCAATTGCCGTGCTTTTCACGCCCTTACCAGCCGCACCAGTGTCTCCCTTGTCTCCGGTGGCACCATGAGTCCCGATGATCACGGGCGTGCTAGTGTATTTACTATTATCCGTGTACGTGACAATCTCGTAATTCCACAAGTACTTCTTTGTCGTTGTGGTGACTTGCATCCCGGTCGTCCATCCCGACGTGGATGTTGTCACGCCACTTGCACTAGCGGAAGCGAGGTAATACTCGGTGATCGATTTAATCCCCACTCCCGTGGCTCCGGTGGCTCCATGCACCCCGATCACTCGCTTGTTCGTTTCCGCCGTCGTGCCGTCCGTGTAGGTTATGATCTCGTAATTCCAAAGGTATCTATTTGTCGTCGTCGTGGATGGTACCGTGTCTGACCATGATGTTGGGGCCGTTGTGTTGCTTGATGAAACCGCGTACTTGTTCGCCACCGCTCTAACACCTCGACCGATTATACTTGTTCCAACTGGCTTGGGACGACTCGTTTGTGGGCTTACCGATTGCGTGTACGATCCACTGGTCCACGTGTACCCGTCGGGCCTTGGTGTCCACGTGACGGGAAAATCAGTTTTCACGTGATACTTGCCCCCTCCACGCAGGTACAAAACCGGGATGCTTGAATACGTCATTTGCCCGCAACTCGCCGGGGACTCCGGGCAGAACTTGAACGTGTCAGCGTAAATTAGAGTTTGCGCGTCAGTCGTTCCCCACCCGCTCGCTTGCATATCGAAATCAAAGTCAACCGAGAAACCAGAGGCGTGAGTACTCCAGGCCGGTTTAGTTCCACTATTAAGCGCCACCGAAACGCATATCCTGTTGTATCCCATTCTTTGCAAAGCCGTACCGGTAAAAGGTATCCATTTGTCAGCGTCATAAGAGGAAGCGTCCAGCCACACGTCAGTTTTCCAGTAATTTTCCCCGGATTTCGCTTTCGTGACAATAAATGTTTTCTCGACGTAAACAGAAGCGGATTCAAGGTAAACACGGAAGGTACAAGATGCCGTGTCGGCGGTCATGGTGGTACACTTGACTCCATCCACGCCATTCCAAGCGAAAGTTCCTCCCGTTTCTTGTTTCGTGCCTATCGAGAATTTGCCCGCTCCTAAATCGCCCGTGGTTGATACCCCCGTTAATTTGGTCGTTCCCTTGTAAGCTGTCGCTTTCGTTGTCGCTTTCGCCAGTTCTCCCGGTAATGGATTCCCGTTGGCATCGCAAGCCACCGTGTGAGCCTCGTTGGTTAACAACACGGTACAAGCGTCTTTTCCCGCCGCCCCGGCGGCACCAGTAGCACCCATTTTCCCTATCGAGTAAGATGTACTCGTCGTGTTATCGGTGTAAGTGATAATCGTGCGAGTCCACAAGTATTGATTGGCCGACACGGAAGGGATAGTGGTTCCCCACGTCCCGG
>OGGQ01001976.1_pt1 | contig 24254 bp, 24 predicted proteins | sample 1571191 | NCBI WGS metagenome assembly OGGQ01 (sample SAMEA2582061, study PRJEB24529) | metagenome | biome: Human gut stool | place: China | collected 2011
CCTGAATGAGTCGCGCCGCCACCAAGGAGGGGAAATCCCAGGCCACCACGCCAAGCATGGAGCCAGCGAACGACACGATCAGCCCGAAGAGCATGACCTTCCTCAAACCGAAGCGGTGGAGCGAGAGGGCTGCGAGCACAATGACAATACCCGCCACGATGGAATAGCCGAGCACCAGCAGGTTCGCCTCGGACAGGCTCACGTGGTACTCTGCCGAAACATAGTCGAGCGCGACGTTCATGAGCGACTGCATCAAAGAGGCAAGCAGGTTGCACGCGAACAGCACCACGATCATCGCCTGGCGGTGTTTTGCGGTCTGCTTGTTTTGAACAGCCATATCAGCTACTCCATTCTTTGTTGCGGCCGGCTAAAGCCAGGCGCCTTCACACGCGGCGCCCCGGCAGTCGACGCACCTCCACCGCCGGCGACTACGTCCGAGGCCGCCGCAGCGTGTTTCGCCGCAGCATGTTTCGTCGCAGATGCTTTCGCGCCAACGCGCCGAAAGCACGTTGCGCTTTGTACCAAGAAGTCATAGTACGAGAGAGCGCCCGCGCAACTTGCCGAGAGTGCGATATGGTTGTGCAGCTGTAAGCTGGCCTAGATGCCCAGCCGATCCGCGAGCTCTGTTAGCGAATCGCACATGAGCGTGGGACGTTCGGCCGCCAGGGCCTCGCGTGGGAACATACCCCAGAGGGCGGCGGCGGTAGCACAGCCAGCAGCGTTACCAGCCTGGATGTCGAAGGGACTGTCGCCCACATAAAGACAGTGTCGGGGCGCCACGCCCAGAAATTCGCAGCCTCGCAGAATGGGGCCGGGAGCTGGCTTATGCTCGGGCCAATCGTCATGGCCGATGAGAAATTGGAAGTGGTCTGCGATGCCGCTCATTTCGAGCCCGCGCTGGGCCATGGCATGGCGCTTCGAGGTGACCACGCCCATCGGGATACCCGCCGCCTGAAATCGCTCGAGCGCCGCCTTCGTGTCGCCGAAGGCGCGAATGCGCGCATCGTGGACGCCGTCGTTGTGATCGCGATAGATTTGCGTGATCTCGGTAGCACGAGCCGAGTCGCCGCCCGTGAAATGCAGCATCTGATCGTAGAGCGGCGTGCCAACCCCCGCCATTAGCTCGGTATCGTCAAGCGAGCAGCCAAGCACGTCGTTCACGGCATAGCGCATCGAAGTGAGAATGATGTCGTAGGTGTCGATCAGCGTGCCATCCGCATCAAACAGCACGCCTTGAATGTCGTTCATGGAAGCCTTTCCGGGAAGGAATGTTTAGCTGACATTGTAGAGCAATCCAAACGCGCGGTCTTCAGCAAAACCAGACTCGCAAACAAGTTCGTTTCATGGCCCCGAGCATGCAATATAATGGCATTCGCAATCAAACGCCGAGAAAGGCATCTCCCTATGGACACCCCTTCGCGCCCATCTATCATCACCCCCTCTGCAGGGCAACGCATCGAAGACGGCGTTATCTACACTGACGACGTAGCCCGGCAGCGCGCCATTGCCTACGACATGCTGCGGGAATTCTCCGCCAAGAGGGCGGCCTACTATCGCGACAGCTCTAAGATCAACCTCAGGAAACTGCTTGGCAAAGATGTCATCATGTTCGCCGCCCGCGGCGTTGCCACCGCTGAAGAGTTCGTCCTCGAGGCATTCCGGGCCTGCGAAAGCTCCAGCGAGGAAACGGTCATGGGCAACCTGTGGCAGGCGCTGATTGCGGCAATCTCCTCCGACACCCTCGACACGGGGGACATGATGACGGTGCGCGACGGAGCCCTTTACGTATGCGAGCTCAAATCGCAAGTCAACACCACCAATTCGGCGTCATTCCCCCAGGAGCTCCGCGAATTGAAAGATAAGTGCGAGACGCAGCGGCGATTCAAGCGCGCCAGCAACCAACAAGTGCTGCCAGCGTTCTGCGTGCTGCGCCACAACAAGGCCATCGATGAGATACGCACATACCAGCCCGACGAGCGCGATCAGGCCAACCGGGACATCGCCGGATTTCAGTACCGGTATCTGACGGGGGCGGCTTTTTGGCAATGGCTTACCGGTTTCGACTCCGTCGAGGGTCTTATCGACGACGTTTCCCGCATCGAGATCGGCGATGTCCGCCAGGCGCGTCAAGAGTGCATCGACCGTCTGCAGGAAGAGATGCGCCGAGCCCTCGAGGAAAACTCCCTCGGCGACACCATGAACGACGTCCAACTGCTCAAGCAGCGGCTTTGCTAGTCCGAGAGCCGCGTCATATCCCTCCAGAGAACAGGCGCAGCCATGTCGGAAATCATCGTGCGACAGGCGCCTGCCACGTTTCGTCGTTGGTCAATCGATAGCGGGAATGGCGAAAATCAGCGAATCGCTCGTCAGGTTCGTCCCCGTTCATGTCCCCGATAATCGCCCGCCCAATGGCCTCGCCGAGCGCTACCGGCACCGCATTGCCGATTTGCTTGTACATATCCGCAACATTCCCGCAAATACGCCAATCGTCGGGAAAGCCCTGAACGCGCTTGTACTCCTCCACCGAAAGCGGGCGATCTTCCGTAGGATGGCACAGATCCGTCGCCGGCATCGTCGGAGAGGTGACCAGCGTCGGAGACGGACGATCGAATCGTATGCGCCGATAGAATCCTGTCTTACCACCCGACAGCTCAAAGGCCTTCCCCATGGCATCGCGCTGCACAGCCACGGGCAGATCTTTCCAATACTCCCCCTCTTTGAGCATTCTAAAATACCTGAGGCGCTTCTCGGGGAAATCAGTATGCTGCATGGGACGCGCCTTCAAATCCCCCACGGCCTCGCCGAACGTTTTCCACGGCGGAAGCCCGTGCTGCCCATCGCACTCGTGAGTGGGCGTCAAATAAGGGGCTTTGCTTTCTCCCCGCTTTCCGATAAGCACAACGCGTTCCCGAATCTGAGGCGCACCAAAATTCGCAGCGTTATACAAATTGAAGCTCACGGAATACCCCGCCTCCTCCAATTTGCGAAGAATCACATGCAGCGCGCCCCCTTTGACCGGCTGCCCGTGTCGCTCAACAGCATAGGGAGCCGAAAGAAGCCCGCGTACATTTTCTATTACCAGGTACGTAGGTTTTATTTCTGAGGCCAGCTCAAGGTACTTCAGGAACACATTACCCCGCGCGTCGTCAAACGCACGTCGCGCGCCAGCCGTGCTAAAAGCCTGACAAGGAGGGCCGCCGAACATGACATCGACCTTCGCGTCCGATTCCAAACCGGCCATCTGAAGGATCTCCGTTGCCGAGTACTGGTTGATGTCGCCGATCAGGGCGCCTTGCGGACGCATTGCCTGAATGGTCATCCTGCATTTGCGATCGTTTTCGCAATAGAGAAGCGGTTCAATGCCCGCAGCCTCCATACCCAGGTCAAGGCCGAGCGCCCCCGAAAAGAAGCTGAGCGCCACTATTCCCGGCTTTTCGCCCATCAAGCATTCATGATCCTTAGGCTCCGGGACGAGATTGTTGTCCCGCATATAGTCCCGCAGCGCTTCTTCGCGAAGAACCCATTTGTTGCCGACTTTTTGGGCCGGCAGTTTTTCCTCTCGGATGAGCCGCGTCACCGTCTGCTTGGTAACGCCGATTGAATCCGCTGCGTCATCTACCGAAAGAAGACTTTCCTGCTTCTCCGAAACCATCTATCTCAACATTCTTTCTATTTGGAAAATTTTTCAGACCATATTATCACAGAGCGGCTTTAGCGCGGTCGTGGAGGCGACAGCCGGATGAAAGAACTCGCTCTACTCCCACAGTTTGCCAACGACCGCCGTCAGAATGCGGCGGCCCCGTAGGCGGCGGCGTACCATGAGAAAAACTCTCACCACGAAGCGAGGAGCGCGCCATGATAACCCGTCTCACCTTCGATCAGATCAGCACCGCCGTGCACGACGCCTACGAAGCCTGCAAGGACATCAAGGGCGGCCAAAATGCTCACTACATTCCCTATCTCGCCAACGTGAATTCCGACCTGTTCGGCATCAGTCTGTGCCTGCCGGACGGCCGGCTCATCTCTGTGGGCGACACCGACTACCGCTTCGGCATTGAATCGGTCTCGAAAGTGCACACGGCTATTCTGGCACTGGAACAGCACGGCGCGCAGGCGATCCTCGACGACATCGGCGCCGATGCCACGGGGCTGCCGTTCAACTCCATCTTCGCCATCCTGCTGGAAAACGACCGGCCCTCCACGCCGCTCGTGAACGCCGGCGCCATCGCTGCCTGTTCGCTCGTCAAGCCCCACGGCGATGTCGATGGGAAATGGAAGGCTATCTTCGACAACATGACCGCTCTTTTGGGAAGCAAGCCCCAACTCATCGACGAGCTGTACCAGTCGGAATCCGCCACGAACTTCGACAACCGCTCCATCACCTGGCTGCTGCAGGAGTACGGCCGCATCTACGACGACCCGGAGATGTCGCTCGACCTGTACACGCGCCAATGCTCGCTGGGCGTGACGGCCGAGCAGCTGGCCATCTCGGCGGCCACCATCGCCGACGACGGTGTGAACCCCATCACGAAGAGGCGCGCGTTTGGCGCGGAACTCACTCCCAAAGTAGTCGCGCTTATGAGCGCCGTCGGCTTCTACGAGCACTCGGGCGACTGGCTGTACGCCACGGGGCTGCCCGCGAAAACCGGCGTGGGCGGTGCCGTCATCGGCGTCATGCCCGGCCTGTTCGGCGTGTGCGCCTTCGCGCCGCCGCTCGATAACGCGGGCAATTCCGTGAAGGCCCAGGCGGCGCTCAAGCACCTGATGAAGAGCCTGAACCTGAACGTCTTCTCCAACACCCACTTCGATCTCGTCGAGGCCTAGGGTCGGGTACAATTCCTGGAAAGCCCCAAGGCCCCAAGCGATTGGATGCGGAAAGGACGTGCCATGGTCAGCGATCAAACCGAACGTGATATTGAGCGGCTGCGCCAATGGATTGGCGAGTGCGCGCCGGGACGCATGGTGTTCTTCGGCGGTGCCGGCGTATCCACGGAAAGCGGCATCCCCGACTTCCGCAGTGCCGACGGGCTCTACGCCCAGCGCTACCCCTACCCGCCCGAGACCATAGTATCCCGCAGCTTCTTCGACGCCCATCCCCACGAGTTCTTCGACTTCTACTGCGACCGCATGCTGGCCCTGAACGCCGAGCCCAACGCTGCCCATCGCAAGCTAGCCGAGCTGGAGCGGAAGGGAACGCTTTCAGCTGTCGTGACCCAGAACATCGACGGACTGCACCAGAAGGCCGGCAGCCTAAACGTGCTGGAGCTGCACGGCAGCGTGTGGCGCAACTTCTGCATGAGCTGCGGCGCCTCGTGCACTGCAGAGGAGCTGCTGACCCTGCGCGAACGGAGTCCCGACGGCGTGCCGCGTTGCGCGCACTGCGGCGCCATCGTGAAGCCGGACGTGGTGCTGTACGAGGAGCCGTTGGACGACGCCACCGTGACGGCGGCCGTGCGCGCCATAGCCAGCGCCGACCTGCTCGTGATCGCCGGCACAAGTCTGGCAGTGTACCCAGCCGCAGGCCTCATCGACTACTTCAGCGGCGATCACTTGGCCATCATCAACCGCACCCCCACCCCACGCGACGCCCACGCCGACCTCTGCATCCCCGCCAACGTCGGCGAAGTACTCGGGTACTAGCGATATCCCCCGCCGGCTATATCCGCACCTACTACCTAACCGACCGCAACTATTTCGAGAGGCAATAGGGTCATGCCATTCACAGCTTAGCTATCAATATCGAAGTAGTCCCGATCAATCCCTTTTATCTCATAGGTATGCCGCACCGACACACCGACATTGTGCGCAATCATAAGACGCGCAAGCTGGTCTCCGTCGACAAGGACAAGCTTTACCGCATGCTGCATGCTCGCATATTCAAGCGCACCTTTCGAAAACCGCGCTGTTGTAATGAAGAGACCTTTCGTTGCTCCTGTACCTGTCAGCGCGCCCACAAACGCCTGAAGATCGGGACGTCCGACACTTGCAATTAAATCCCATCGCTTTGCCTGGATATAAATGTTGTCGAATCCCAACTTATCTTCGCGGATCACCCCGTCAATGCCTCCATCATTCGAAAGAGGAGTAACTGAGCCCGAATCATCTAACGAGTCACCATATCCCATGGCGAGCAAAAGCTGAACAACGAGACGCTCGAAGAACGCCGGCGATTGCTGCATAATGGCTTCGAGGATATCCGACACCAACGCCGTCTCAATACTGCGAAATGCCTCATCTATCGTGTCTTCCGGAGACTCGTTCTCTTCGACAGTCATAGGCTGGGCGACCGTCTCCTCGGCCTCTTTCGCGGAAACGTCTTTTCCCTTGCGGCTCCGATTTAGGAAGTCGCAGAACTCAGGAAACTGCATAAGCGCTTGACGATCGAGCTTTTCGACACCGCTGTTGATCAGGTCGAGCCCTCGCTGCGTGACCAAGTAGGTCCCCCTCTTTGGCGACTCAATGCATTTTGCCTGCTTAAGATAGGTGCAGGCCCACAGCATATTGTTGGCATAGCGCTCAAACCCACTCGAGATCGTTTCGGCCACTTCGCTATCACTCAAGCCCCAATGGTCGATAACAAACCGCCGAAGCTGCTTGCTCGTCACCGTCTCCCCGGGCGCCTCCGCAATACGCCGCAGAACCGGAACCATCATCTCATCGTACTTCGGGACCGCCATGAACCTCTCCTGTTAAACAACCTCGTTCTTCATCCTTGCTTTTAGATACCGAATCCAAAAGCAAGGAAGGTTATTGCGTAAATCTCCGCCTATGACTTGGTCTTTATATTTCAGTGCTCACCATGCGACTCAAATCGTACTCGATCGCTTCTAAGCAGCTCCTTTTGGACAAATCATAAACTATGGTATTGGGCAATTTTAACCCTTCTGCGAATAAATGCTCATGTTTAAAGGGTGTGTGCCATACGAAATAATCTGCACCAGAAGAGAAAACCACCTCAAGAAAAGCCGCATCGGCGAAAAAGAAGTGCGGCCTTCCCAAAACAGTATCCCCTTCTAGCAAAGGCCTCTCCACCCAATCTGCAGCTTCGAAATAAGCAGACGATTCATCGAATACGAAAAACACCAAATCAGACCCAGGATGATTGTTCCGGTAGCTCTCACTTTTCATGGCATGCTTATCAACAATCCGCTTGAATGCGGTGAGATAATTGCTATAGCTATGATCCTCATCGGTTGGAAGTTGAGCGTCCCCGAGCACAAACAACTCTGGAGTCCTTTTCTCGTTGGCGAATAGCCCCGATAAAACTTCTGCGCACTCCTTAGCGACATTGCTTTCATGCTCCCTGGCCGGGTTTACAACCCCTCCTTTCCTGCCGACCCTTTCATGGTCATCAACGCGCATAACCTCAAGCATTATCCCATGCTCTTCGCAAACAAAATCTGGTGGCGGGACGTCTTTACCAGAACGATCAGTCCATTCGTCACCGCATAACAAGAGACTGATCACATGTTTCGTTCCGCTAGATTCAGGAAAAAGCGCACATGATCGATCCTCGTAGCCTTCGCGAAAGTAATCAAGCTGCTGTCGCTCGTTGTTGAGAGCCTTTTCAAGCTGCATAATCCCTCCGTCCTCGCATTCGCCCACAGTATAACCACCTACGAAAGCCGCACGCCCCACAACGGTTGGTAAATGACCATTTAGCGAAGCTTGTATCTTCGGAATTTGACAGACGGTACGGTCAGGCAACACCAACGATCAAACTCGAAAACGTACTTTCGATATCAACAAAAACTTTGAAGCCAGAGAATTGCGGCGGGGAAATCTGGGAGCATTACAGCATCCCTGCTTTTGATGCGACCCATAGCCCCGTATTTGAAGCGGCCGAGAACATCAAAAGCAGCAAGTTTGTCATAGACGATAGCTGCATTCTTGTCTCGAAGCTGAACCCTTCTACAAAGCGAATCTGGTTACCGACTTGTTCTAGCAGTAGAGCCGTTTGCTCTACAGAGTTCATTGTGTATAAGCCTCACCAGCCTCATCATAAAAGCTACTATTACGCTGCAATATGCGCCCCCGCGTTTACTGAATTTCTACTTGCTCATGTTACCGGTTCGACCGGTAGTCGCCAACGCACGAAGCCCCGCACGACGCTAGCGTATCCGATGCCTTTTCCCGGTGCCGACGAAATCAATAGTTTTTGCCAGTTCGCAGATCCGATTTATCGACAAATCCAAGTCAACGAATCTGCAACAAAGAAACTTGAGGGTCTACGCGATGCCCTTCTCCCCAAGCTCATGTCTGGGGAGATTGATGCTTCGCGGATCGATCTCAAGCAGCTAAATGGTCATTTAGCTGCCTGCTCAATATGGCCAGACCGCAAGTCGCACCCCCAGCAGTTACTGTCGGAACAGTTCGTCATGGGAGCCAGTGCGTTGAAAGTACGCAGTGTTGTCATTTACACACCAGACGAGAAGCCAATCGCCAGCGTTGGCAACATGGCATTCGCTGCTTCCTTCCCATCTGCCCGAAAGCCTATGCATATTGTGTCTGTGCTTGAGGACCTCGATGGATTCGGCGCTATTTTCCAAGATAAGAGCAATGACTGCTTCTAGCTCAGCAAGATCCCACTCTCGCTTACGAGCTTTCTTCTTTAAATCTCGGCTGAATGCTGGGGCGAACTTCGCTTTAAGTCGCGTGCTCATGCCAAAGCCGCCTGAATCAGATCGTGAGCGTTGCTGTAGCTCTCACCCGATCCTTTGGCGATCATTTCCTTCGTCTCGCGTATGGCAATCAGACTCTCCTCATTCGGCTGCTCGTAATCAAGCGAGAGAGGAATTGCATTGGTGTTCACAATTTGCGTCAAGAATGCTCGCATAGCCGTAGAAATATCAAGGCCATAGTGCTCGACAACCCTGGAAGCCTCGTCCTTCAAGTTGCTATCAAGGCGAATCGTCAAAGTGCTGGCAGCCATCATTGCCTCCTCATTCAAATTTCAACAAGCATATGATAACCTTTGTAAGTGCAAACGTCAATTCGTTGAAGCAAACCGTAACAGAAACGAGGAACCCATGCATGCGACCACTATTGACGCGATCTCTATCCAAATGCAGCCTTTCCTTAATTGCGACCAAATGAAAAAGTTGCGCGAAGTGCTCAAATGCACCTTCTCTCAATCCAGGCCAATGGAAACGAAGCGCGATGAAGACCTCGTTGCCGCCTTCATCGAAGCAAAGCAAGTTGAGGGATGCTCTCCCAAGACCCTAGACTACTACCGCAACACCCTGGAAAAACTTCAGGCATCTCTCAAAATGCCATTCACCCAAGTAGAGACGGCGGATCTACGTAGCTATCTGACCAAATACGAGAGCGAGCGTGGGTCAAGCAAGGTTACTATCGACAACATAAGACGCATCATGTCCAGCTTCTTTTCATGGCTTGAAGAGGAGGACTATATCGTCAAAAGTCCCGTTAGACGCATTCATCGTGTGAAGGTAGCCCTGGTTATCAAGGAAACTTTCTCTGACGAAGACCTCGAAACCATCCGCGAGAATTGTCTCAATCGTCGCGATATGGCTCTCGTCGACCTTCTCGCCTCAACGGGAATGCGCGTCGGAGAACTCGTTAAGCTTAACCGCGAAGATATCAACCTGAACGAAAGGGAGTGCGTCGTTCTCGGAAAAGGAAACAAGCAACGCATGGTCTACTTTGACGCGCGGGCAAAACTGCATCTCGAAGACTACTTGCATCATCGAACAGACTGCAACCCCGCCCTCTTCGTAACGCTCGCAAAACCTCATGAGCGTCTGACTATAGGCGCCATAGAACTGCGGCTTCGCAAAATTGGACAGCGTCTCGATATGCATCGCGTCCACCCCCATAAGTTCCGACGCACCCTGGCCACATATGCCATTGGCAAAGGGATGCCCATTGAGCAAGTGCAAAAACTTCTCGGTCATGCGAAAATAGACACCACCATGCACTACGCCATGGTCAGCCAGAACAACGTAAAGGCATCACACAGGAGATACTTAGAGTGAAGCTCGGAGACTGCGTAACGCTTATACGAGGTACGACCTACAAGAGTTCTTTATTATCCGAATCTGATGGGCCCGTCCTTCTGGGATTGGGTAGTATAGAGCGTCATGGGGGCTTCAAAAAAGGCGCTTGGAAACATTATCCCGGCAGCTCTAGCCCAGACATCATTTTGCATCCAGGCGATCTTTATGTATCATTAAAAGATTTGACGCAGGCATGCGATTTGCTCGGAGCTGTTGCCCGTGTCCCCAAATACCTTACCGAAGGCAGGCTAACCCAAGACACAGTTAAGCTCCATTTTCAAAATAATGCCTCGGAACAAGTGCGCCAGTATGTTTATTGGAGCTTGAGAAGTCCTCAATACAGAGCATACTGCAAAGCACGAGGAACCGGCACAACCAATATGTCTTTATCTCGCAAGGATTTCCTTGACTGGGAAATACCGACAAAAACCAACGGTCGAGACACCCTCGTTCAACTGCTGGAACTAATTGAGCTAAAACTCGCGCTCAACTCTCGACTAAATGACCATTTAGCTGCTTGAGATCGATCCGCGAAACATCAATCTCCCCAGACATGAGCTTGGGGAGAAGAGCGTCACGTAGTTGTTCTAGGGCCTGCATCTCATCATCATTTCGGCGAATCATCGCATCAATGGGTTCAAGCAGGGACTGGAGATGAGCTATGCCATCATTGCTCGGAAGGTAGACGGAGAGATCCTTCAAGGCTTTTCCGTTGATAGAACCAAACACGGTGCCATCGCCATTGAATGTATCGAGTTGCCGCTTCTGAGCTCGCATGAGATAGTGAACGAAGCTCTGATTGCTTCCTGAATGTATAGCAGCAAGACCCCGACCGATGCAGCAGTCTTCGGCTGCAATGTTTAAGTCACCAACAGGCGCGCGAACACTTACGAGAATGTCGCCTTTTCGCGCCATACGTTTCGGTTCAGTAGTGAAAAGACGCCTGCGCGGAAAAAACGACCCAAACTCACCACGTCCCTGATAAAAAACTTCACCGTGGCCGTTTTCGTTGTACGAAGATCCTGACGGAGATTGGCCCATGGTGATCTCGGCGACATCTGACAATACCGCATTCGGGTCATTTGTTTGGGGGCATTCACTGTCGAATAGCATCATGGCCATTTCAGCTAAATGGTCATTTACTCGAGAGTTGAGAGCAATTTTATCGTCGATGGCTCCCAGCATCTTCGCAATGGCTTTCTGCGTGGCCATGGAGGGAAGCCTTATTGTGCACTTCAGCAACTCGGGCTGCCTCAAGCCGACAACTGTAGTACCCGTAGCACGTCCTCTTAGCTCGGATTGAAACAATGCACCGCACATCCAGTAGTATGCGTATTTTGGATCGCATGCAGTCCTGTTTAGACGAAGTCCAAAAAGTCGCTGCCCCAAAACAATACGCTCGTCGGAATCCCAGTAGTAAATCTGTCCGAACGGAGCCTCAGAGGTCACGAAAACATCCCCCCTCCGAACCTCGTCCGGCATCCACTTTTGGTATAAATCCCGATCGACATAACGTATCGCATCCGTTTGAACGATATGCCCAGTCTTGATATTTTTTGCCGAAAGAACCCGGTACCCTGTTTCCGCCCAGTCGCCGTTCAATTTTTTCGGAGTCTTGCCCCTATGGTCAATAACTAGATCAACGACTTCTGCCAGAGGTTTTTCTTTCCACCTACATTCCAAAGCCGATCGCCTCCAAGTTCTTTTTGATCTGCTCTTGCAGACGATCAGACTCTTCGAACATTTCACCGAGTTCCTTGGTGAGCCGGGCCATTTTCTCCTCAAAAGGTTCTCCGTCATCTTCTACTTCGGCAATTCCAACATAGCGGCCAGGCGTAAGTACGTAGTCTTGTTTGGCAATGTCATCAGTTGAAACAGCCGCACAAAAGCCCTTCTCGTTCTCTAAAGTACCATCGCGGAAAGCATTGAAAGCACCGGCCACTTTGGCGATATCCTCGTCCGTGAACTCGCGCAATCGACGAGTCACCATCGTTCCCATTTCGCGAGCATCCACAAACAGCGTTTCCCCAGGACGCTTCTTATTCCTGTCGAGAATCCAAAGAGAAACGGGAATGCCCGTACTGTAGAACAGTTGAGGCGGCATCGCGATTATGCCCTCGACCAGATCGTCGTCGACGATAGCCTGGCGAATCTTCCCCTCGCCGCCTGTTTGGGACGAAAGCGAACCGTTGGCAAGCACCATGCCGATGCGCCCATGATCCTCGTATAGATGGTAGATCATATGTTGCAGCCATGCGAAGTTGGCATTGCCCTCGGGAGGTGTACCATACTTCCAACGGCGATCATCCTTCAGCTGATCGGCGCCCCAATCCTTCAAGTTAAAGGGTGGATTTGCCAGAATGAAATCGAAGCGCTTGTCCTTATGGCAGTCCTTGAAAAACGTATCGGCATTGAACTGTCCCAGGTCGGCCTCGATACCCCGTATGGCAAGGTTCATCGTGGCCATTTTCCAGGTAGTGGGATTGCTTTCCTGGCCGTAGATAGACAGGTCGTTGATCTTGCCGGCATGATGCTTCACGAAATCGGTCGACTGCACGAACATACCACCGGATCCGCAGCACGGATCGTACACGCGGCCATGATAGGGTTGGATAACCTCAACCAGCGTTCTGACAATACAGGTTGGGGTGTAGAATTCTCCGGCGTTCTTTCCCTCCTGCTCGGCAAACTTCGAGAGGCAGTACTCATAGGTGCGACCAAGAATATCTCGGGTGTCGCCCTTCTCGGCCATTCTCACATTCGTGAATAGATCAACCACATCGCCTAAGCGCCGCTTATCCAGCTCCTGCCGCGCGAAATTCTTAGGCAACACACCTTTCAATTTCGGGTTCTCGTATTCGATCTGACGCATCGCCTCGTCGATCACTTTGCCAATCTCCAGCGTATGAGCCTGCGCCGCAATTGTCGACCAGCGCGCTTCCGGGGGCACGAAAAAGATGCTCTGGTAGGTGTATTCGTCGCGGTCTTCCTCGAACCCATCGCCCTCTTCGAGCAGTTCCAAATAACGCTCTTCGAATTTATCAGAGATGTACTTCAGGAAGATGAGCCCCAGCACGACGCTTTTGTATTCTGATGCGTCCAGATTACCGCGCAGCTTGTCGGCAGCTTTCCAAATCTGTTGCTCGAAACCGATTTCCTGCGTGTTTTCTTTCTTAGCCATTCGCATTCCTATTCGTAGATCTTCGTGTCGGCCCACAACTCACATTGTGCCATAACCGTCTCCATGGCGTCGTCCACTCCCTCAGGAGGATACTTGTATTTTCTGAGCAACCGCTTAATGGCTCGGCGCATTCCCGCGCGAGCATTCTCTTTGCGCTGCCAATCAATAGTGGCGCTACTCCGCATAGCCTCAGTAAGCTCCCGTGTAATGGCCACAAGCTGGTCATTATCGTAGAAGTCCTTTACCGCTTGCGGCTTAGTGATGGCATCATAGAAAGCCATCTCTTCATCGGTCAATCCCAGCGCTTCGGCTTCTGAACGATCCTGCATCATTTCTTTGGCCATCTTCACGAGCTCTTCGATGACCTGGGCATTCGTAAGCATCCCATTCAAGTAAGCGTTCAGTGTGCTCTGCAGCATCTCGCTGAACTTCGCTGCCTTTACTACACTGGTTTTTTGGTAGGCCTTCACCTGCTCTTTGATAAGCCGCTTCAGGCTCTCCACAGCAATGTTTCTTTGCTTCATGTGGGAGAGCTCTTCCAGAAAAGCTTCATCGAAAAGCGAGATCTCAACGCTGTCCTCTTCGAAAAGGTCGATAACCCCTTCAGCATGCACGGTCTGTTCAAGAATAGCGCTGACTTTTTGGTTGAACTCTTTATAGGTCATCCCTCTGCCACTTGACGACTTACGCCCCGTTAGCCTTAGCACTTGTACGCGAAGCACGCTCATGTACGCCGCTTCGTGCTGATCCTTTTCACTTACAAGACTTTTGCAAAGCGAGAGCGCCTGATTCATGAGCTGACACTGCTTTAAGAATTCTTCCCTATCCTCATGTCGAGCAGGCTCAAGCAGCCAGTCGGTCCCTTCGGAAATTGCTTCAGCCAGCTGCGCCTTACTACCGGAGAAAACCATCTCCTCGTAATTGAACCCATAAAGCAAATCACGGCACACATCGAGCTTTTCCAAAAAACGGGGATAGGCTGTGGCCGACACATCCATATCGCCATAGTTGCGCTGGTCTCGGTTGGTGTAATCCCTCATGGCTTGCTTGAGCGCACGGGCGATACCAATGTAATCGACAACTAGACCGCCTTCTTTGCCCCGGCAAACACGATTCACGCGCGCGATGGCCTGCATGAGGTTGTGACCTTTCATCGGCTTGAAAACGTACATCGTGGCAAGACTGGGCACATCGAAGCCAGTGAGCCACATATCAACAACGATGGCGATCTTCAGCGGGTCGTTCTCATCCTTGAACTTGCGCTCCATCTCTTTTTTATGCGTGGCCCCTCCGCATACGCTGAACCATTCTTCGGGGTCTTGGTTCCCCATGGTCATGACTACGCCAAGCTTGTCCGTCCAATCGGGACGCAACTCCATCATGCGCTCGTAGATCTTCATGGCGATCGTCCTGCTATAAGCAACCACTAGTGCTTTTCCAGCAAGAACATCAGCGCGGTTGTTCTCGTAATGGTCAATGATGTCTTCACAAAGAGCATCAATAGTCTCCGGAGCACCGAAAATGGCATCCATTCCGCCCAAGTCGCGTTTGCTTTTCGCGAGCGTCACCTCGTCGGCTTCGTTGGCGAATTCGCTGTAAACGGCATCCAAGGTACCGAGCGTTTCGGGATCGAGCTTGAGGGCCACAACGCGACTCTCGTAGTACACGGGACGCGTCGCATTGTCCTCAACCGCCTGCGTCATGTCGTATACATCGATATAGTCGCCGAAAATTTCCCGCGTACTTCTATCTTGCGTAGAAATGGGCGTACCAGTAAAGCCAATATAGGATGCGTTCGGAAGCGCCTTTCGGACAATGCGCGCGGCCCCAATGGATATATTGCCCTCGGCATCTATTTTTTCAGTCAGTCCATACTGCCCGCGATGAGCCTCGTCCACCATAACAACGACATTGCTTCGGTCGCAAAGAGGCTCGTCGCCATCCATGAACTTCTGCATAGTAGTGAAGATAATGCCATTCGCTTCTCGCCCGACCAGCAGCTCTTTGAGATGCCTGCGGCTTTCTGCCTGCACAGCAGTTTGGCGGAGGAATGACGCGCAGCGCGAGAATTGGCCGAAGAGCTGATCGTCTAAATCATTCCGATCAGTAATCACCACAATGGTGGGGCTATCAAGAGCGTCTTGTAACAAATGGGCGAAGAACACCATTGAGAGGGATTTCCCTGATCCTTGCGTATGCCAAAAAACGCCGATCTTGCCATCGCCTTCGATCGCTTCTCTAGCACGGGCGACCGCCTTCTTTACGGCAAAGTACTGGTGATAGGCAGAGAGAATTTTGACCGAGCCGCCCGCATTGTTGTTAAAACAAACGAAGTTCTTAACGAGGTCGAGAAGCCGATCCTTGCGTAGCATCCCATCGAGCATGGTACTCCAACCTGCAGCGCGAGTTTGGGAGTAATCGCCATCCGCGGACTTCCAAGCCACATAGCGATCTTCGTCGGCGGTAATCGTTCCAACCCGGGTCTCGCTCATGTCGCTCATGACGCAGAAAACATTGGGGACGAACAACGAGGGGACGTGCTTCATGTAATTTCGCAATTGAAGGTACGCCTCAGATGCATCTGTTTCCTCTCGAGAAGGGCTCTTAAGCTCGAACAACACAAGCGGCATGCCGTTCACGAAAACAATCACATCGGGACGCTTCTCGGAGTGCTCCACAAAAGTCCATTGGTTCACAACATGGAAATCGTTGTTGTCGGGATTAGAGTAGTCGAGCAGGTAAACTATGTCGTCGCGGTCTTCCCTCCCGTCAAAAAAATGTACCTCTACACCATTTTGCAGATAGCCATTAAAGATTTCGTTCTGTTGCTCAAGCGACCCGGCATCGATGTCGTTCAGCTTCCTGACGGCTTCTTCAACGGCAACTCTTGGAAGGGCTGGATTGATGCGCTGCAGCGCATCGGGCAAAACCCTTGGCAGAAAAACGTCTCTATAGCGATCATCGGTGCGCTCAACATCTGGGCCATAAAGATGCTCATATCCGAGCTCTTCCACCAAATGCTCGACAACGACGTCTTCGAAGAATTCTTCGTTGATCTTAACCACTCCGTACCGAAACTGTCCCACCGCGTTCTCCTCACGCTGACAAGAGGTTTTGGCTATTCTACCTTATTCGCTAAAAGGCTGATCGCTCCATCTATTCTCTGCCTTCTTGCTTACTTCAATGCCTAATTCATCGCAGAGAACCTTCATCCTATGGAATAGGTTGGAGGAATAGGGGTTAAAAGGACGACCACTCATTGCGCGCCAGAAGCAATCGCGACCCAGAATCGCATTTTCTCTGGCCACCTCAAAAGCTTCTTGGTTTTTTAGGGTGTCAGCTCTATCCAAATATGCAGCCGCCAAGGAAATTCCCGCTGGCCCCACTAATACGCAACTTCCATATTGCAAGGCAAAGCCCTCCGCCAACTTAATTATCTGAAGCGATGTGCCGGCAGAAGACGACTGCGCTCGTAATGCAGAGAACAGCATCGCGATCGCCCCTTGAGCTTCTTCCTGGGGCAAGTCTCTTTGCTTGAGTATTTCTAGGCAAATCCTTTCGGCATTCGGGTAATCTTGCATTCGATTTGCCTGTTTTGCCCGGGCAAAAAGCTCCTTGATACTTGCCGAAGACGATTCTTTCCCGTAAAAGACTTTGTCTAATTTGCGCGCTACCGCATCATTAACCCTGCAGGAACCGCTATCGACCCATCCGCACTTTGTCTTGCGGTACAACCGTCCTTCGAATTCGAGCTCGTCCATAGCCAAGATAGCTCCTTCTGCGCATCCCGTTATTGCTCAAATCAGTATAATTGATCATCGCTAAGGATGTTCTAGCTAATACGAAACGAAGAAGCCGCTGAAACTCGAAGCCTCCCCGGAAACAGCATCGGCGCCCTTCGGCCTACAGAAACGGAAGAATACCCTCTTCGAGGCGTTTTCTTAGAAGACGCTTGTGCTCCTCGCACATTGACTCCGATAGGAGCACGACACCGTAGGCCTCCTCGGGCACGCTGTCGATGAGCGTGTCGATGGCCTCCATATCCACGGCTGCCGCAAAGCACTTAATGTCGGCGAGCACGTCGCCGAGCAAAATGACCTCCCCATCCGACGGCGCAGAATTGAAGCCGGCATCGTCGTCGGAGAGGGCGTTCTTGATCTCCTTGAACTCGAAGAGTCGGGCATTCGGGAAAGTGAAGTCGCGACAAGCACACACGATCTTTCCGGCCCGGTACCCCAGCATCGTCTCGTGCACGGGAATGCCCAAAAGTCCGTAAATATGCGACCCCAGATACTCGGAAACAGGGCTCGAGGTGTACGACGGCAGATGCTTGCCTACCAAATCGCGCGTCGTGCGCGGATACTTGGCAATCCAAGGTTCCCCGTTAATGAGAATACCCTCTTTCTGTCCCGCACGCCCTCCATAGAAAAGGCCGCTCAAAGCGCAATCGCGCAGATCAGCGATCTCAACCATGAAACGACCTCCTTCAATTCGCGCAAAACGGTTCAGCCATTGTAGCATGGCCCACGACGGTGATCCTAAAGACGCGATACGGCAAAACAAGATGGCCGGAAATGCTTTTATAACGCCCACTGCCCGCAATAGCGCTACAATGCATTCCAGCTTTTAACCCCTTTGAAGGGAATGGCCATGCCTAACGTCATCATCAGCGCGGACAGCACGTGCGATTTGTCGCCGGAGCAGCGGGAGCGCCACCAGGTTCGCAGCTTCCCGTTCCATATTGAGTTTCGCGGGCGCGACCATTTGGACAACATCGACATCACGCCCCAGGTGCTGTTCGACGGCTTCTACGAGGACAAGTCGCTGCCCCAAACGGGTGCCTGCTCGCCGGAGGCCTACCGGCAGCACTTCGCCGAGCTTGTGGCCGACGGCTCGCAGGTCGTCCACTTCAACTTGGGCAGCGCGCTTTCCTCCGCCTACGAGAACGCGAGCGCTGCGGCGGCCGACATGGAGGGCGTCTACGTCATCGACGGCAAGAGTCTTTCGACCGGCATCGGCCTGCAGGTGCTCGCGACGTGCCGCATGCGCGATGCCGGCATGAGCGCCGCCGACATCGCCCGCGAGGCAGCCGATCTGCACAGCCGATCCCATGCGTCGTTTGTGCTGGACACCATGGAATTCCTCGCCGCTGGCGGCCGGTGCCCCACACTGGTAGCTTACCTGGGCGGCAAGCTCAGCTGCAGGCCGGGCATCCTCGTGGACAACCAGAGCGGCGCCATGAAGGTGGGCAAGCTCTACCGCGGCAAGCAGGAGAAAGTGCTCGAGCGCTACGTGAGCGACACCCTGGCGCGCTACCCCGACATCGTGAAGGACGAGATCTTCATCACCCACTCCGGCGTGAGCGACGAGATTGCCGACGCCGTGCGCCGCATGCTGGAAGAGCGCGGCTTCCAAAACATCTACACCACCACGGCCAGCTGCACCATCTCCAGCCACTGCGGGCCCGGCACCCTCGGCATCCTGTTCATGACCGAAACACCGAGCGCGTGAAAGCAGGAGGTCGCCATGCGCGCATTCATCGCTTTAGAATTACCCACGGACTTCGCCGATGACGTAGCGGCGATGGCACGCCGGCTGAGCGCCTCTTTGGAAGGGCGCTTTCTCGACCGAAGCACCTACCATCTGACGCTGGCCTTTCTCGGCGACATCGACGACGCGGAGGCGAGTCGGGCCATGGACGCTCTTGATGCAGCTTGCGCTGGCTCGGCCTCTGTTCTGCTTGCGTCCGACAGTCTGGGAAAGTTTGGGCGCCCGGCCGACGCGACCCTCTGGCTCGGCATCGCATCTGACCCGGCTCTCGCGACCTTGGCCGAGCGCGTCCGCGAAGAGCTTGCCGCCCGCGACGTCCCCTTCGACCCGAAGCCCTTCCGCGCGCACATCACGCTGGGTCGCCGCGTGCACATTCCGAAAAAGCCCCTGCCTCCCCTCGCCTTCCCCCTGCCCGCGCAGGCCCAAACCGTCACGCTGTTCAAGAGCACCCTCTCCCGCGACGGCGCCGAGTACAAGCCTCTTTACACGGTGGAGCTGGCGGAGCCCAACCTTTAAGCCCGAGAGAAGCTGGCACAGCGAAGCCGCACAACCTTTGAAGCCGACCCCGTCTCGACCGGCTGTGCGCTGCCGACGTAGCGCTTTCGCCAAATCCTCCTTGACTTGAAGTCGACTCCAAGTTATAGGCTAAGACAAATACTGTCTCGTGAAAGGACATGCCTTATGACCACTTCGCTGGTTGCCTACTTCTCCGCATCGGGAACGACGGCCCGCGTGGCAGAGACGCTTGCCAGCGCCGCATCCGCCGACCTGTTCGAAATCGCTCCCGCCAACCCCTACACCGCCGCCGATCTGGACTGGACCGACCGCTCGAGCCGCAGCACCAAGGAAATGAACGACGAGGCCAGCCGTCCGGCAATGAAGGTCGACGCACCGTCGCTAGATGGCTATGACACCATCTTCGTCGGCTTCCCCATCTGGTGGTACGTGGAACCCCGCATTATCGACACGTTCCTCGAATCCACCGACTTCGCCGGCAAGATCATCGTTCCCTTCGCCACCAGCGGAGGCAGTGGCCTTGGGAAGGCCCCCGAGCGCATGGCCTCCCTGACGCCCGGCGCCACCGTGCTGCCCGGCAAGCTCCTCAACGGAGGCCCGAGCGACACCACGCTGCGCACGTGGATCGAGAACTTGTAGATCGTCCCCCCCTCCAGCAAGAGCTTTCTGCCACGCTGCGCCCCATGCATGGCACGCGCCGCAGACAAAAGTCGGATGACGAGCAAGTATATGCCGGACAATCTCGCAGAGCGCAACTAACGGTACAGGGCGATCCGGAGAAGCGCGAACAGCGTTTCGTCGAGCGGCTTGTGGTGCCGCGCCGCATCGATCATGGTTTCCCATACAAGATCGCAGAGCAGCTCGGGAGCAAGGGAGCCTTTCAGACGCTCACGGCGCACGGCAGGGTCACGCTGAAGCGCCACTTGCAAGCCGAGACGCGCATGGGCAAAGCTCTCTGCTTCACGGCGGCGGGCCACCGCCAAGTCATAGGCCCCGAGCGCCGTCAGGCCGTCGAGAAAATCGCTGCGAAACTCTTCGAGAGCGCGAGCCATCTCGCCCGCCAACTGTCGGCAAAACTCAACGAAATCGCAAGAATCGCCCGCAAGGCCCTCGCCCGCGCGGGCGTCGGCCTGTTGGACGCTGGCGCAACTCCCGGCATCGGCATGCGCAGTCGTGCCGGCGCCCCCTTCTTCCAAACCTGCAACGCCTCCCGCAGTTACTGCACCCATACGATCGGAAAAGGCGCGCTGCCAAAACCGCCCCACCACATCGTTCACCAAATCCGATTTCGTCGGGTACGAGTTGTACACCGTGCCCACGGCCACGCCACACGCCGCCGCCACCGCGCGAATGCTGAGCGCGCCAAGCCCCTTTGTCGTGGCGATCTCGTACGCCGCATCGAGAATTTGCTCCTTGCTGATCACTGGACGATTGCCCATAGCGCACCTTCTCCCGCTTAAGATGAATCCCGTTCATTATGCCCGGTATTCGTGAACAGCAGAAAACAAAGCTGTGAAAACCTTGCGAATCCGCGCATTCGGCCTTGCGATTCCTCCCCTCGGTCTCTATTGTGAACATAGTTCATTAATGAACGATGTTCAAGTTAAAGGTGAATCGTCGCTCAATCTAACCGAAAGGATTCTCATGTCTGCAGAGTTGGTATTCGCCTCCGTCGCCATTTCGTTGGCGCTCTTCTTCTATACCTGGGGCGTCTTCGGCGAGCGCCGCGGCGGCACCCTGAGCCTGAAGTACGTGCTGCTGTTCTGGATCGGCCTTGCGTGCGACACCACCGGCACCCTCACCATGAGCAACATCGCCAGCCAATCAGCGGCCTCCGGCTTCGGCATCCATGCCATCACGGGCGTCGTGGCCATCGTGCTCATGCTGGTGCATGCGCTCTGGGCCACCTTCACCTATAAACGCGGCAGCCAGCAGGCACGTCGCCGCTTCCACACCTTCAGCACCGTGGTATGGCTGGCGTGGCTCGTGCCCTATATCATTGGCATGCTCGTGGGCATCCCCGCCATCCACCTGCAGGCCGTGTGCGCCATCGGCACCAGCGTCATCATCGTGGCGATCTTGGCTGTCATTTTGTTCGCAAAAGGACGCAAGAAGAATGATCGCGGCGGAAAGAGTCGCGGCACCAGCCCCCACGCGATTTCGCACTAGCGATAGGGTCGGGAAGATCGCACCGCTTCCCGACCCTATCGAATGCGCATCCCCCAACCAGGGGCTACCTGCGAAAATGCCAAGTTGGCCCCTTTTGGGGGATGAGGTTTAGACGTTCCGCCTCTTCTTTCTACTGCTCGGCGCACCAAGCGATGAGGGCGTCGCGCAGGAAGGCCGTTGCGCCCTCGCCTGCCGCTTCGTCGTAGTAAGCCGTGAAGCGCTGGTCGGCCACATAGCCCTCGGCCAGAGCCGCGTGGGCCGCTGGCGAATAGGCTCCCTCGCCCCAGTGCATTTGCAGCCAGCGAGCGTGCATGGCACACAACTTCCGAGCCGCCTCTCCCGTCGGGTCGCCCGTCGCCTTCGCCGCAGTCAGTTGCTCGAGGATAGCAGCTTCCAAAGCCTTGGCGTCGTTCCATTCCTCCTGGGACATGCCGGCCATGCGCTCATTGGCGGCATCCATGGCAGCGTCCCCGTAAGCCTGCCGCACCTCGGCGCCGTAGCGCTCTTCGTTCTCGGCAATGGCTCGGGCCTTCATCCCTTCGAACCGCTCTTCATCAGTCATAGTGCATCTTCCTTCCAGGGACGCGATGGTCTTCTCCACCGTCCCCACCAGAGTTTCCAATTCCTTTTGCTGCGCGCGCAATGTGGCAAGATGATCGATGAGTACCGCATGAAAGTCGAAATCGCCGTTGTCGAGGGCCCCGCGAATGTCGCCCAAGGAAAGTCCGCAGGATCGCAGCAGCAGAATCTGCTGCAACCGCTCAACATCTGCCGCACCGTAACGACGATAGCCGCTGGCCGTGCGCTCGGGGTGCAGCAGCCCCTCGTCCTCGTAATGGTGCAGCGCCCGCACCGTCACGCCGGCCAGCTTCGCCAGCGAGCCCACGGTGTACGAGGCTCTTTCCGCTTGCATCTTTGGTGCCTTTCGCATGCTTGGCATTTTGGCCGCTACCGCTTTCGCCTTTGCTGCCACGTTCGCCTCTCCTTCACTCCCAGCACCTTCGCTTCCGCTTCTTCGCAAGATCGCTCATCTCGCCTTGCCGAAACCAGCATAAACCCTCACGCTCCGTAAGGGTCAAGGGCTTTCGAAAGATTTTGCAGCCGCAAATTGGCGGTTCTTTCTGAACAACCGTGATTTTGAGGCTAGAAAAGACCCACATTCTCGCAAAAGGGCAAAAAGACAGCCCCAAATCGACGGTTCTTCCGTACATACCGTCGATTCGGGGCTTAAAATTTCCGGGCACTCCTCTTGCGCCACGGCTCAACGCCACTCTCGCTCAGCGTTGCTTCCGCTCGGCGCTACTTCTTCAGCAGCTTCTGGCAGAGCACGGTGAAGGCGCAGATGCCCAGAGCGAAGATGCCCACGGTGAGCACGACCTCGGGAACCGTCGGCGCGTAGACGCCCATCAGCGTCCACACGTCGGCCGCGCCTCCCACCTGTGCCGCCGCCGTACCCAAGGTGATGCCGTTGGCACCCACGATGTTGGGCACGGCGAAGCCGGTGAACATGAGCCAGCAGCGCTTGCAGAACACGCCAGCCACCACGAGCACCGAAGCCACGCCGACCACCTTCATGTTGCGGCGGTTCTTCGCAAACACCAGCAGGCAGAAGGGAATGACCAGGCCGCAGATCACCTCGAACCAGAAGAACGGAGCCGTGCCGCCGAACAGCAGCGTGTTGATCACGGCCATGCCGCCCTCGGTGCCGTTGTAGGCCGTCGTCAGAATCTCGCAGCCGATGAAGTACGCGTCCACGGCGATGCAGGTGCACAGAAGCCCGGCCAAGCTCGTGAGGAGCTCGTCCTTCGTTTCGAACACGCCGCGCGAGCGCAGGCCGAGCAGGGCCAGCACCAGAAGCGCCAGGCCAGAGTCGAGCGCGGAGGCCACGAAGATCGGCGCCAGGATGGCGGTGTGCCACGCCTCGCGGGCCACCTCCAAGCCGAAGATCCACGCCGTCACGGAGTGCACGAGGATGGCCACCGGCAGAGCGAAGCGCGACACCACGGCCACCTTGGAAGGGTCGGCCTTGCTCGAGGTCATGAAGTACAAGTACACCAGATTGATCACCAGATAGCACGTGATCACAATCATGTCCCAGGCCAGAGGCGACAGGAAGTTCAGCCCCGTGAACATACGCCAGATGCGCTGGATGCCGCCGAGGTCAACGAGCACGCAGATGCCAGCGCAGCAGATGCACACGAGCGACAAAACAACGGCGGGCAGCGCCACGGCCTTGTACTTCTTAATGCCGAAGATAGAAGCCGACGAGGCCACGATAAGGCCGCCAGCGGACAGGCCCACGAAGAACATGAAGCACGTGAGATACAAACCCCAGCTCGTGGAGTTGTTCATGCCCGTGATGCCGAGGCCGAACATCAGCTGATACACGTACACGCCGATGCCCACAAGAGCGATGGCGCCCGAGCCCACCACGAGCGGGTTTTTCATCAAAGAAGTCATAACTCGCCTCCCCTAGCGAACGTAAAAGACTTGCGGGCGCGTGCCCTTCTCTTCCAACAGCACCTCGGCGCTCTGCTCGCGACGCAGGCGCGACACGGCGGAATCCGGGTCGTCCAAATCGCCGAAGATGCGGGCATCGGCCGGGCAGCAGCGCACGCACATGGGCTCGTCGCCCTCGTCGGTGCGCTCCTTGCACAGCGTGCACTTCTCCATCACGCCGCGGCCGCGCTCGGGTACGCGGGCGTCTCCATAGGAAGCGCCGGTCGCGCGCACCGGCTCGTTCCAGTTGAACGTACGGGCGCTGTAGGGGCAGGCGGCCATGCACATGCGGCAGCCGATGCACTTGTCGTAGTCGATTT
>OGGQ01001980.1_pt1 | contig 24222 bp, 18 predicted proteins | sample 1571191 | NCBI WGS metagenome assembly OGGQ01 (sample SAMEA2582061, study PRJEB24529) | metagenome | biome: Human gut stool | place: China | collected 2011
GATCTGGGTGTCCTCGAACGTCTGTCGGACGACCTCATTTCAAATCTCCAACATTTATAAAGGCAGCCATGCAGAGCACGCCTCACGGCCTGCACGGCTTGATGAGCAAGCTTTTTTGAAAACATCCCCCGCAGAAAAAATTCTGCGGGGGATGTTTTCTTATGAAGGGAACTCCCGGTAAACCTGATTCACATATGCTCGAACGCAATGAACGCGGCGGTTTCACTCTGGAGATATTTGGCTGCCATCTCTCAGACGCGTTTTCCATTGACCGGCCCAATGTGTGACTGGCTGGGGGAAACGCGTGAAAGATCATGCAGCAAGAGAGCTTCCTGCGCAAAAATAGGGCACTTGCCGGTGCGGCGCTGTGTTTAAGACGCGGCGCCGCTCTTTATGCGGTATTTATAACGAAAAAAAAATCTTCATGCTTCCATAAGGTACACCATGATACGCTTTTTAAAAATGTGCAATCGCATGTATCTCTGGGCGCGGCAGCCATTGGGGATAGGCTGCTGAGGGGGAGGAAGGATCACGTGGAGGAACGACATCACGAATATCTGCCGGATTTGGAAGCGGCAGAAAAGGCACAGCTGCCTGGGAAGCTGAAGATCTTTTTCGGATATGCGGCAGGCGTCGGCAAAACATATGCCATGTTGGAGGCCGCGCACCAGGCGAAAAAAGAGGGAATTGACACGGTCGTCGGTTATGTGGAACGGCATACGCGTCCTGACACCCTGGCGCTGCTGGAGGGCCTGGAGGAGCTTCCCTGCAAGGAGATCAACTACCGGGGCATCCATCTGCGGGAGTTTGATCTGGACGCCGCGCTGCGGCGGACCCCGCAGCTGATCCTGGTGGATGAGCTGGCCCACAGCAACGCGCCTGGCTGCCGCCACACGAAACGATACCAGGACATTGAGGAGCTGCTGCGCGCGGGCATGGATGTCTACACCACGGTCAACGTGCAGCACTTGGAGTCGCTGAACGACCTGGTGTCCTCCATTACCGGGGTGGTGGTCAGCGAACGGATACCGGACCGGGTGTTTGACTCGGCCAGCCAGGTGGAACTGGTGGATATTGAACCGGCAGACCTGGTGAAGCGGCTTCAATCCGGGAAGGTTTACCAGGAGCGCCAGAGCAAGCAGGCCCTGGATCACTTTTTTACCATTGAGAATCTGGCGGCGCTGCGAGAAATTGCCATGCGCCGGACCGCGGACCGGCTGAACCGTGCGGCGGTGCATGATGGCAAAGGACAAAGTGCCCGGGCCGGGGAGCATATTCTGATCTGCCTCTCCTCCGCTCCCTCCAACGCAAAGGTGATCCGCACAGCCGCCCGGATGGCGGAGGCTTTTCACAGCGGCTTCACCGCCCTGTTCGTGCAGACGCCGGAATCCAAGGAGCTCTCCGGCGCGAATATCAAGCGGCTGAGAAGTAATTTACGGCTGGCGGAACAGCTGGGTGCGCAGATCTCCACCGTATATGGCATTGATCCGGCGGTACAGATTGCCGAGTACGCCCGCGTCAGCGGCGTGACCAAAATTGTGATGGGGCGCGTCAATCACCGGCAAAGCCCGCTTATGAAGAAAAAAAGTCTTGCCGACCGGTTGATTGAGCTGACGGACCTGGATATTTACATCATTCCCGACCAGCAGCCGCTCTATAAAAAGCCGCTGGGAAGGCTCCGGAGGACGGGGCCGGCCTTTTCCTGGAAGGACGTGGGGAAGGCGGCGTTGGTTTTGGCGCTGTCGACGCTGATCTGCCTTGGCTTTTATGCGGCGGGCCTCCGGGAATCCAACATCATCGCGGTCTATATCCTGGGCGTGCTGGCGACAGCTGTGTGGACCAGCGGGCACCTGTATGGGGTGGTCAGCTCTGTTTTGAGTGTGGCGTCCTTTAACTTTTTCTTCACGGAGCCCCGCTTTACCTTCCAAGCCACGGACCCCAGCTACCCGATTACCTTCCTCATCATGCTGCTCTCCAGCGTGATTGCCAGCTCTCTTGCAAGCCGGGTCAAGACGCAGGCGAGGCTTGCGGCGCAGAAAAGCTACTATACGGAGCTGCTGCTGGAGAACAGCCAAAAGCTCCAGCAGGGGCGCGGCGAGTGGGAGTGCCTGCAGCTGGCCGCAGAGCAGCTGAATCGGCTCTTTGACCGGCCGGTTATCTACGCCCTGGAAAAGGGGGGCGCGGAGCTGGCGTTCCGCGCCGAGCCGGAGGATCAGGCCAAGATCCTGGAGGGGCTGACGACAGAGGATCTGGGCGTCGCCAAATGGGTACAGAAGAACAACAAGCACGCCGGAGCCACCACCAACACCCTGCCGGATGCACAGTGGCTATTTTTGGCTGTGCGTGGAACGCGGGGAGTTATGGGGATTGTGGGAATTCCCATCTCCGGTTATTCCATTCCGGATGCATTTGAAAAAAATCTGATGGTTGCGATCCTGAACGAATGCGGGCTGAGTCTGGAGCGCTTGCGCTTGCGGGAGGAAAAGCGGGAGGCGGCCCTGGCGGCGCAAAGAGAACACCTGCAGGCCAATCTGCTCCGGGCTGTCAGCCACGATCTGCGCACGCCGCTGACCAACATCAGCGGCAGCGCCGGGATTCTGATGCAGCAGGAGAGTACGCTGGACAGCGCCGCCCGGCAGCGGCTTTATACGGGGATTTATGATGACTGCAGCTGGCTGATCAACCTGACAGAAAATCTGCTGACCGCCACCAGGATTGAAAATGGAGGCGTGCAGATGGAGCCGGAGCTGCTGGAGGATGTGCTGAAAACGGCGGTCAGGCAGGTGGACCGAAGGGCGAGAGACCACCATATCTCTGTGACGATGAAAGACCCGATGCTGATGGCACGGATGAACGCCGGATTGATTCTGCGGGTCATCATCAACATTGTCAACAACGCCATCCAATATACGCCGGCAGGATCACAGATCGCTCTGAGCGCGGAGCGGAAGGGGGACATGGTGGAAGTCTCCATCTCAGATGACGGCCCCGGAATCCCAGATGGGGCGAAAAAGCACCTGTTCGACCTGTTTTACACGGCAGGACAAGGCAGGGCGGACTGTCAAAGGGGCCTGGGTCTGGGCTTGAACCTGTGCCAAACCATCATCACCCAACACGGTGGTGAGCTGAAAGTCGCAGACCACAAGCCCAGGGGCACGGTGTTCCGGTTCACCCTGCCGGCCGCCGGCGAGCGGTGAAAAGAGGGCGGATATTCATACTTCCTTAATGCCTGCGCGATTTCCTTAATCCCTACTTATTGCGGCCTGCGATATGCTTAGGAACGCAAAACGGGGAAGCAGTGCGGCCTGATTTTGCATGCTCAGGATGAAAGAACACGGTTGTTCACCCCGGCATTGAAGACTGGCCACATGCTACAGGCCTGAGACGACCATGGGCCTGTAGATGGCGAAAAGGCATCCGCGCTGATGAGAATGCAGAGAGGAGCAGAAATTCGTATGATGGATGTTTTGATGGTGGGAACCCTGTTGGTTTCCTTCGGCCTGGTATGGCTGCTGGAGAAATGGTGCCAAAAGCAGGTCGACGCACAGGAATAATCGGATCAAAGGAGAATCGCTATGATTGTACTGGGAGTTATGGTCCTGCTGCTGGGCGGGTATTTGGTATACGCTCTGGCCCATCCGGAGCAATTCTAAGGAACGAGTAAGCATTGGGAGGAATTTCATATGTTGCAACTGGCACTGACAATCCTCATTTATTTGATCATTGTCATTCCGGTAGGGCGGTATATGTATCACATTGCCGCGGAAAAGCACACGCTGGGCGATCCGGTCTTTGACCGGGTGGACGGTGTGATCTACCGGCTGGGGGGAGTGAATCCCCATAAGGGCATGAACTGGAAACAGTATGCGCTGGCCCTGGTGGGAACCAACGGCGTGATGGTGGCGATTGGCTACCTGATCCTGCGCATTCAGAGCCTTCCGTTTTTTAACCCCAACGGAATCGGGAACATGGAGCCGACGCTGGCGTTCAATACCATCATCAGCTTCATGACCAACACCAACCTGCAGCACTACTCTGGGGAGAGCGGCCTGAGCTATCTCTCTCAGATGCTGGTCATTATTTTCATGATGTTTGTGTCCGCGGCCAGCGGCTACGCGGCGTGCATCGCCTTTATCCGGGGCCTTGCGGGAAAGAGCACCGAGAATGTCGGCAATTTCTTTGTGGACCTGGTGCGGATCACCACCCGCATCCTGATCCCCTTCTCCCTGGTGGGCGGATTGCTGCTGGTATGGCAGGGCGTGCCCCAGAATTTTGAGGGCAACGTGGTGGTGAAGACCCTGGAGGGCACCTTCCAGGTGATTGCTATGGGTCCCATCGCGGCGCTGGAAATTATCAAACACCTGGGCACCAACGGCGGCGGCTTCCTGGGAGCAAACTCCACCACACCCTTGGAAAACCCCACGATTCTCTCCAACCTGATCGAGCTTTACTCCATGATGCTGCTGCCTGGCGCCTGTGTCATCACCTTCGGCAAGATGGTGCGCGACCGCAGGCACAAGGACGATGACGACGATGACGACGGCAAGGGCGGCGTGTCCGGCGGCGTCATGCACAGCAGCCGTGCGGATTCTCAGCGCGGACCCCGCCTGGGAGAGCGCAGCCTGACCGCCTCCATCTACGGCCGGGAGGGCCGGAGTATCTTTGCGGCCATGGGCATCATCTTCCTGGTCGGCCTGAGCGTTTGCTACTGGGCCGAGCTGCAGGGCAACCCCGCCCTGGCGGACATCGGCCTGAGCCAGTCCATGGGCAGCATGGAGGGCAAGGAGGTCCGCTTTGGCATTGCCCAGTCCGCCATGTTCACCACGACAACAACCTCCTTTACCACCGGCACGGTCAACAACATGCACGATACTCTCACGCCTCTTGGCGGCATGATTCCGCTGCTGCACATGATGCTCAACGTGGTGTTTGGCGGCAAGGGCGTGGGACTGATGAACATGATTATGTACGCCATTCTCGCGGTGTTTATCTGCGGACTGATGGTGGGCCGCACGCCGGAGTATCTGGGCAAGAAGATTGAAGGCCGTGAGATAAAGCTCACCGCTCTTTGCATCATCATTCATCCCTTCTTGATTCTGGCGTTCTCTGCACTGGCGGTGGCCACAGATGCCGGACGCGCCGGCATCACAAACCCGGGCTTCCATGGCCTGAGCCAGGTGCTCTACGAGTATGCCTCTTCCGCAGCCAACAACGGCTCCGGCTTTGAGGGATTGGCGGATAACTCCTATTTCTGGAACATTACGGCAGGTCTTGCCATGTTCTTTGGCCGCTATCTCTCCATTGTGATTCAGCTGGCCATTGCCGGGTCCTTGATGAAGAAGCGGTTTGTCAATGAATCCGCCGGCACGCTGCGCACGAGCACGTTCTCGTTTGCGGTCATCCTGGTATTCGTGGTCTATATCTTTGCAGCGCTGACCTTCTTCCCCGCGCTGGCACTGGGCCCCATTGCAGAACATCTGACTCTTTGGGGCTGAGGAGGATTGAAGTTATGAGCAAAAAGCAAAAACTGCTGACGCCTGAAATTTTAAACCAGGCATTCCTTGGTTCTTTTAAAAAGCTAGACCCCCGCTACATGATCAAAAACCCGGTCATGTTTGTAGTCGAGGTGGGCTTTGTTATCACTTTGATTCTGGCAATTTTTCCGGGCCTCTTTGGTGAGGCAGACAGCGGCCTTCGTACTTATAATTTGGTGGTCTCCATCATTCTGCTGATTACGGTGCTGTTTGCCAACTTTGCCGAGTCCGTGGCGGAGGGCCGGGGCAAGGCCCAGGCCGCGAGCCTTAAAAAGACCCAAAAGGACACGGAAGCCCACCGCCTGGATGAGAACGGCGAGGAGACCATCGTTCCCTCCAGCGAGCTGAAAAAGGGCGATATCGTCATGGTGGTTGCCGGTGAGATCATTCCCGGCGACGGCGAGGTGATCGAGGGCATCGCCTCGGTGGATGAATCCGCCATCACCGGCGAATCCGCACCTGTTGTGCGGGAGAGCGGCGGAGATTTTTGTTCCGTCACCGGCGGCACCACAGTGGTGTCCGACTGGCTCAAAATCCGGATCACCTCAGAGCCAGGCAACAGCTTTCTGGACCGGATGATCGCCCTGGTGGAGGGCGCCTCCCGGAAAAAGACCCCCAACGAGATCGCGCTGACCACCCTGCTGATTTCCTTGACCATCATTTTCCTGATCGTCATTGTCACCTTGTATCCCATTGGCGTTTATTCCGGAGTGTCCCTGCCCACCTCTACCCTGATCGCACTGATGGTCTGCCTGATTCCAACCACCATCGGCGGACTGCTCTCGGCCATCGGCATCGCCGGCATGGACCGTGTGACGCGGTTTAATGTGATCGCCATGTCCGGCAAGGCCGTGGAGGCCTGCGGCGACGTGGACACCATGATTTTGGATAAAACCGGAACCATTACCTACGGCAACCGGCTGGCCGCGGATTTCTTTCCGGTGGAGGGGGCAAACCGCAGCGACCTCATTCGCTGCGCCGCGCTGACCAGTCTGCATGACGAAACACCCGAGGGCAAATCCACCCTGGAGCTGGCCCGCCGGCTGGGGGACAACAGTGTGGAGCAGGAGGGGTCTGCCTTCCTGGAATTCACGGCCCAGACGCGGATGAGCGGCGTGGACCTGCCAGACGGCACCAAGGTCCGCAAGGGAGCGTCCGACGCGATTGAAGAGTATGTGAAAAAGGCAGGGGGCAAGATTCCCGCAGATCTCCACACCCACGTGGAAAAGGTTTCGTCCCTGGGCGGCACCCCTCTGGTGGTGTGTGAAAATAACCGGGTGCTGGGTGTGATTTACCTCAAGGATACCGTGAAGCCGGGCATGGTGGAGCGGTTCCAGCGCCTGCGGGCCATCGGCATCAAGACCATCATGTGCACCGGTGACAACCCCCTCACCGCCGCCACCATTGCCAAGGAGGCCGGCGTGGACGGCTTTGTGGCGGAGTGCAAGCCAGAGGACAAGATTGCCCTGATCAAGAAGGAGCAGTCTGAGGGCAAGATCGTGGCCATGACCGGCGACGGCACCAATGACGCCCCCGCTCTGGCTCAGGCCAACGTGGGCCTTGCCATGAACTCCGGCACCACCGCCGCCAAGGAAGCGGCCAACATGGTGGACCTGGACTCGGACCCCACCAAGATTCTGGAGGTGGTGGAGATCGGCAAGCAGCTGCTCATTACCCGCGGCTCTCTGACTACCTTCTCCATCGCAAACGATATCGCCAAATACTTCGCCATCATCCCCGCCATGTTCATGCAGGCCATTCCCGCGTTGGCGGTCTTGAATATCATGGATTTGACCACGCCGTACAGCGCGATCCTGTCCGCCCTGATTTTCAACGCCATCATCATTCCCTGCCTGATCCCCCTTGCGATGAAGGGCGTGAAGTATCGTCCCATGTCCTCTGGCAAGATGCTGGCAAGAAACATGATGATCTACGGTGTGGGCGGCGTCATCGCACCCTTTGCCGGAATCAAGATCATTGACATGATCATTGCTCCCCTGCTGCTGGCAATGGGCTTCTAAGGAGGTTATTGGAAGATGAACGATACAACGAAAACGAATCGGTTTTCCCACTCTTTGCGGCAGGCTGTTATGGTGACACTGGTGCTGCTGTTTCTGTGCGGGTTTTTATTCCCCGTGGTGCTGAGCGGCCTCTCCGCTGTGATCTTCCCCAGCCAGGCAAACGGCAGCCTTGTCACCGCCGACGGCGAGGCGGTCGGCGCGGCCAATGTGGGCCAAGACTTCACGGAGCCTTACTTTATGAAGTGCCGTCCCTCCGCATACAACTACAATACCTATTATGAGGATGCAGACGGCAACCAGTTCTACAACGATGGCAGTGAGTTCGCGGGCCTTAGCTCCGGCTCCAACAACTATGCGGCGTCCAACCCGGCTCTGACGGAGCGGGTAGAGGCTGATATTGAGGAGTTCTTGGCCGCCAATCCAGGGGTTGCCCGGGAGGAGATTCCCACGGACCTGATGACCGCCTCCGGTTCCGGCCTGGACCCCCATGTTTCCCCCGCGTCTGCCGCAATTCAGATTCCGGCCCTGGCGGAGGCTTCCGGATTGAGCGAGGAGACGCTGGAGCAGATTGTGGCCGACCACACCACCGGCAAACTGCTGGGGATCTTCGGTGAAGAGACGGTGAACGTGCTGGGTGTGAACCTGGATATCGCCCTGGAGATGGGCCTGATCTCTGAAACGGGCCGGTAAGGCGCGCGCTTTACCCCCGCACAGCTTGGAAGCAGGGAGGTTGCGGCAAATGCTGTTTAGATATGATAAGACGCTGGAGTGGGCCCTTCATCCGACGCAGCCGCTGGCGGAGGAGCGCTCCCCGGCATGGCAGGTGCTGTGCCTGGTCAGGGAGCTGGACCGCTGGTTTGACCTTCCGCACCGCACGTTGTACCAGAGCGGGGACGCCCGGATTCAGATTGGATATCTGGACGCCTCCCTCCCCGTGGCAGAATATGGAGAGGAGTTTGGAACCCTGCTCGCCGGGATCGGAGAACAGTGGCCCGTATGGTCCGTGGGGGCCGCGTTCAATGGCGAGGTGGCGGGACTCTCCTTTTCCTGCGACGACGGCGTGCTGACGATGCGTCAGCATAACACCTCGGGGGTCTGGCAAAGAGAGCTGCGTGGCTTGTACCTGAATGTGCAGCTTCCCGATGCGGACGCCGCCGAGTGCCTTGCACAGTTGCTGCGGATTGAGGGGCGGGGGGCGCCGGTGGCTGCGCTGGAATGGAAATACGCGGATTTCCTGGAGCAGCAGGAGCTGACGGAGATAGACCGCACGCTGTCCTTTTGCTATGTGCAGCTGGCGGAGGAGGCCGGCCTTTCTGACCGGCTGGCCGGACTGAGCCTGGAGCAAAAACAATGCCTCTGGTGGCTGTTTTTGGAACGGAGGGTCTATCCTCCGGAGTTTGAATGGCTTTGGAGCGAGCTTGCCGGCGACTGGCCCCTGGATTGGACTGAGTGGGTGCTGGCCCTTTACCGGACGCTGGACGAACTGCAGTTTCGGCTGATCTGTCAGGGAAATCAGTTTGAGCTGCTGGACAGCGCGGGACGGCGGATTTATTTCGGAGCCGACCATGATGTGGGAGCAGCCGAGCAGGTTTTCATGAAGGCGGTTTTTCCGCTGAACGGCCCGTTAGACGACACCGGCAAAAGGCCGCAGTAGAAGAAACATATTAAAAAGCGTGGACAGCCCGCAGGCCGTCCACGCTTTTTGCACGGCATTTATGGCACCTTAACTCCCCAGATCCGATCTTTTTCCCGGTTTAAACTCCACGGGATTATGATGAGCCAGAAAGGAGGAGATCAGAAATGCTGAAAAAGGAAATTGCTCAGGTGGAACATTGGTTTCATACAGAGGCGGAGCGGTTTATGCTCCGGCATCAGGGCCTGGGAATTTTGCTGATCTTTATGGGTGTGCCGCTGGCAGCCCTGATTCTGGTAGCGCTTGGCGCAGGTGCGCTTGCCCTGCAGGCGGCATGGCTGTCCGGCGGACTGTGACCGGGCCATACGGGGACACGCACAAAGCCGCCGGTTGCATTTTATCGCAGTCTGGGTATAATAGCGGATAGCGGGGCTGAAACTGTCCGCCGGGCGATACCCAATGCGCTGCTGTCGACTTGTCCATCGCTGCGGGACCTGAGGCGGAGAATGTAATCCACATCTTTATGCGGCCTTAATGCGGATTGCAGGATATTAATACCCCCTTAAAACGGAATGTGGATAATGAACACATAAAGTTTTTATAAAGATCAGGTAAGGGGGCATCCTCCCATGTGGCCGATTCGGGCAAACAGACATACAACTTCCCTGCGGGCCATGATACTGGGCTTCCTGCTGGTCATCCTGGCAGGCAGCGTGCTGCTGATGCTGCCGATTTCCACCAGAGAGGGCGTGAGGACGCCGTTTCTGGAGACACTGTTTACATCCACCTCCGCCGTTTGCGTGACGGGCCTTGTCATTCATGACACGGCAACCTACTGGTCGGCGTTCGGACAGCTGGTCATTTTGCTGCTGATCCAGATCGGAGGCTTGGGCGTGGTGACGGTGGCGGGAGCCTTTGCAATTCTCTCCGGCCGCAGAATCGGACTGATGCAGCGCAGCACCATGCAGGAGGCGATTGCGGCGCCCAAGGTGGGCGGCATCGTCCGGCTGACGGGCTTTATCTTGAAAGCGGCGCTGGTGATGGAGCTGGCGGGTACGGCGCTTTTGCTTCCGACTTTTTCCAGGGAATTTGGCTTTTTCCAGGGCGCTTGGTACGCGCTGTTTCACGCGGTATCGGCATTTTGCAATGCAGGCTTTGATTTGATGGGAATCAAGGCCCCCTTTTCATCTCTCACGGATTACGCGGCGCATCCGGTGGTCAACATCACCATCATGCTGCTGATTATCCTGGGGGGCATTGGGTTTCTCACCTGGGACGACATCCGGACCAATCGTCTGCGTCTGCGGAAATACCGGATGCAGAGCAAAGTCATTTTGACAGTGACCCTGGCGCTCATTCTGATTCCGGCGGTTTATTTTTTCTTTTGTGAGTTTTCCTGGGCTCCCATGAAGGAACGGGTGCTCCTCTCCCTGTTCCAAGCGGTGACACCGAGAACAGCGGGCTTTAATACTGCGGACCTCACAGCCATGAGCGAGACCGGGCAGGCCATCACCACCCTATTGATGCTGATCGGCGGCTCTCCAGGCTCCACCGCCGGCGGTATGAAGACCACCACGCTGGCGGTGCTGCTGGCCAGCGCCCTGGCGGTCTTTCGGCAAAGGGAGAATCCGCAGTTTTTTGGGCGGAGGGTCTCCCATGAAACCGTACTTCAGGCATCCACCATTCTCATGATGTATCTGGCACTGTTTTTGGGGGGAGGGCTGGTGATCAGCGGCGTGGAGGACCTCCCCGTGCTCTCGTGCCTGTTTGAGACGGCCTCCGCCGTGGGGACGGTGGGGTTATCTCTGGGGCTTACGCCGGAATTGGGAGCGCTCTCCCATCTGATTTTGATTGTTCTGATGTTTTTCGGTCGGGTTGGTGGGCTCACTCTGATTTTTGCGGCTCTGTCCAAAACACAGACCGGAGGAGCCAAGCTGCCCCAGGAGAGAATTACCGTTGGATGAAGCGTCTGAAGGACGCAAATGGAAGGGATCAGGAGGAACCATGAAAGCAATTTTACTGATTGGACTGGGGCGCTTTGGACGGCACATCGCCCTGAAGCTCAACGAATTAAACCATCAGGTGATGGCGGTGGACAAGGACGAGGCCCGGGTGAATGAGGTGCTGCCCTATGTGACCAACGCGCAGATTGGAGACAGTACCAACGAGGATTTTCTGGCGTCCTTGGGTGTGCGGAACTTTGACGTGTGCATTGTGGCTATTGGCGACAATTTCCAAAGCTCTCTGGAGACGGCCTCCCTCTTGAAGGAATTGGGGGCCAGACTGGTGGTGGCAAGGGCCGCGCGGGATGTGCAGGCTAAATTTCTGCTGCGCAACGGCGCCGACGAGGTGGTTTATCCGGAAAAGCAGGTGGCGATCTGGACCGCCATCCGCTACAGCTCAGACAATATCTCTGACTACATTGCTCTGGGAGACGACCACGCGATTTTTGAAGTATCCGTCCCGGAGGGCTGGGTCGGAAAAACCATTGGGCAGCTGGATGTGCGAAAGCGCCATCACATCAATATTCTGGCGATTAAGCAGGATGGTAAATTTTTTATGACTGTGATTACTCCGGACACCTGCCTGCCGGAACACTGCACACTGCTGGCGCTGGGGACCTACCGGGATGCACAGAAATGTTTTCATATCTAGTGTGGACGGCTGCGGGACGTTGAAGAAGTAGCCGCGGCTTTCTCCGGATGCCTGACAAAGAGAGGAGATTTGCGATGGAAACCGCCGTACAGCCGGAAGGCCGGGCGGGGAAGCTGACCATTTTTGCCGGCTATATGTCAGGCATTGGAACAGCCGCCGCCATGCTGCGAGCAGCAGACAGGGCCAGACAGTCCGGCACGGATGTGGTGGCTGGCGCTGCCATCAGCTGCGAATGCCCAGAGGCGCGGAGTTTCGAGGGATTGTGGCAGGCGGAAAACCCGGAAAGACTGGACCTGGACGCGGCTCTGCGCAGAAAACCGGGGCTCTTGCTGGTGGAGAATCTGGCCTATCGCAACCAAGAAGGGCGTCACAAAAAACGGCATCAGGATGTAGAGGAATTGCTGAATGCGGGAATTGACGTATTCACAACCCTGGACATCCCGCACCTGGAAAGCCTGCAGGACCGTGTCGCCGCGATTTTGGGAAGCCCGGTTTCAGACCGGATTCCAGACCGGGTGTTCGACCAGGCAGACCGGGTAGAGCTTGTGGACATGGACCCCAGGGACCTGCGGGAACAGCTCGGCGATTGGGACGCAGCTCCCACGCTCACCCAGCTCAGCGCCCTGCGGGAGCTGGCCTTCCGCCGCTGTGCGGACCGTATTTCCCAAGGCACAAGGGAGGGGCGCCAACAGGCGGAGTACCGGGCTGGTGAACACATTCTGGTGTGCCTTTCGTCGGCGGCCTCCAATGCAAAGATTATAAGGACCGCCGCACGGATGGCGGGGGCATTTTGTTGCCCATTTACCGCGCTTTTTGTAGAGACCGGAGATTTTCCGCGGATGGCCGCCCAGGATCGGGACAGGCTGCGGGCAAACATCCACCTGGCTCAGCAGCTGGGCGCGTCCATTGAAACCGTCTATGGAGACGATATTCCCGATCAGATCGCGGAGTTTGCCCGGGTGTCCGGCGTGACAAAAATTGTGCTCGGGCGCAGCGGAATTGCGGGAAGGATGCTGTTTCGGAGGCCCCTGCTTACGGAGAAGCTCATTGCGCTTTTGCCAGAGCTGGATATTCATATCATTCCGGACAGCGGGGGAGGCGCCGCACCTCCGCGCTGGAGCCGGCCGCAGCCGCCGTCTCTGCCGCTGCGTGATTTGACCAAGAGTGCGGGACTGCTGCTTCTGGCGACCTTGATCGGCTGGCTTTTTTACCACCTTGGCTTTACAGAGGCCAATATCATTACAGTTTATATTTTAAGCGTAATGCTGATTGCCATTGCCACAAGGCGCCCGATCTGCAGCTTTCTTTCCTCTGTGGCCAGCGTTCTGATCTTTAATTTTTTCTTTACCGAGCCGCGCCTTTCCCTGCACGCCTATGACAGCAGCTATGCAGTCACGTTTCTTATCATGTTTGCCGCCGCATGGCTGACGGGCTCTCTGGCCGCCCGGCTGAAAGCCCTGGCTCAGAAATCCGCGCAGGTAGCCTGGCGGACCAGGGTCCTGTTTGAGACGAACCAGAGTTTGCAAAGGGCCAAGGACCGTCCGGAAATTCTCAATGTGAGTGCAAGGCAGCTTGTGAAGCTGTTTCAGCGGGACGTTGTTGTATACCAGGCGGAGCATGGGGAGCTGGCAGAGCCCCTGATTGTCTATGCGGAGGACTCTCGGCCCTCCGACGTCTATGTGTCGGAACAGGAGCGGCAGGTGGCACGGTGGGTGCTGAACAATAACCGGCGTGCCGGAGCCGCGACAGAGACGTTTGCGGATTCCCGGTGCTTGTACCTGTCCATCAGAACTGGCGAGACCATCTATGGCGTGGTGGGCATTGCGGCCGGTGAGAAGCCGCTGGATGACTTTGAGAGCAGCCTCCTTCTCTCTGTGCTTGGAGAGTGCGCTCTGGCCATGGAGAACCAGAAAAACGCGGAGGAAAAAGAGGCGGCCGCCGTGCTGGCAAAAAACGAGCAGCTGCGAGCCAACCTGCTGCGCTCCATCTCCCATGACCTGCGGACACCGCTGACCTCCATCTCCGGCAATGCCAGCAACCTGCTCTCCAACGGGAAGCTCTTTGACGAGGAGACCAAGGAGCGCATGTATGCGGATATTTACGACGATGCCATGTGGCTGATCAATCTGGTGGAAAACCTGCTGTCGGTGAGCCGGATTGAGGAGGGGCGCATGAATCTGCGCCTGTCCACGGAGCTGATGGACGAGGTGGTGTCAGAGGCGCTGCGGCATGTGAACCGCAGGAAAACGGAGTATCATCTGTCGGTCCGCAGCTCAGAGGAATATCTTCTGGTGCAGATTGACGCGAGACTGATTGTCCAAGTGCTCATCAACATGATAGACAACGCCATTAAATATACGCCGCCAGGCTCTGAAATTATCATTGAGCTCAAGCGGAAGGGAAAATTTGTGTATGTATCGGTGGCGGATAATGGGCCGGGAATCCCGGATGAGGCCAAGCCCCATGTGTTTGACATGTTTTACAGCGCCTCCAATCGGGTGGCGGACAGCCGCCGGAGTCTGGGGCTGGGGCTGGCACTGTGCAAATCCATTATCCATGCGCATAACGGAGAGATTACCGTTGCGGACAATGAACCGCACGGAGCGATTTTTACATTTTCGGTACCAGCCGGGGAGGTAGAGCTTCATGAATAAACCCTTGATTTTAGTGGTTGAGGACGATGCTCCCGTCCGCAACCTGATTGCTACAACGCTCAAAGCGCACGACTATCGGTTTTTAACCGCCTCCAATGGGGAAAGCGCTATTTTGGAGGCGTCCTCACACAATCCGGAGATCATGCTGCTGGACCTGGGGCTGCCGGATATGGATGGGGTTGAGGTGATCCGCCGGGTCCGATCCTGGTCCAATCTCCCCATCATTGTTATCAGCGCCCGCAGCGAAGACACGGACAAGATTGACGCGCTGGACGCAGGGGCGGACGACTATCTCACAAAACCGTTCTCTGTGGAAGAACTGCTGGCGCGCCTTCGCGTGACCCAGCGCCGCCTGGCAGTCCCTGGAACGGTGAGCACAGAGTCTGTGTTTACCAACGGGGCGCTGAAAATCGACTATGCCGCGGGCTGCGCGTTTTTGAACGGGCAGGAGCTGCACCTGACGCCCAGCGAATATAAACTGCTGTGCCTGCTGTCGAAAAATGTGGGAAAGGTGTTGACGCACACCTATATTACCCAGCAGATCTGGGGCAGAAGCTGGGAAAACGACATCGCCTCTCTGCGCGTGTTCATGGCAACGCTGCGTAAAAAACTGGAGCAGGGTCCGGATGCTCCCCAGTACATTCAGACGCATATCGGCGTTGGATACCGGATGCTGAAACTGGAGTAAGCGGCGCCGCCCATGGAAGGCGCTGCTCATCAAGCCTGTCAACAAAGAGAGAGTCCGCCGGGAACTTCCCGGCGGACTCTCTTTACTTGCTGGGCACGGCCCCAGGCCCTTGGGGGGGAACCGCCAAAGCCGTTCTCAGCCTGGCGCGCTGGCAGGACAAAGCGGGACATCCACCCGCTTTTGCGCAGCTTCAGCGCGTGTTTGGACAGGCAAGGGAACACAGCGCCGAAACCGACTGCCCCGGTTACGGCTGTGCCGCCTCAAAGTACTGCCCGATGAGCTCGTGGGGCAGGTATTGCAGAATGACCTTGCCGCCATCCATCTCGCCGGTACGCTTGCAGAGATAAATTTTGGAATCCTCCGGGTCCAGGTAGTACCGGCCATACTGGTACTCCATTCCCCGGACTGCGGGAATGGGGTCCGCTCTGGTGCCGGATTCCTCCGGGGAGACGGCGGCCCACAGCGCCGGGACCTTGTCTGGGGTCCAATCCGGCTGGCTGGAGGCATCATGCTGCTGGAGCAGCTTGTAGACAATATCCTCCCACTGGTATGGCTTCCCCACAGGCGTCTCCGGGGTTAGGAAGGATCTGGGACGCCAGGTGGGAATTTTGGATTTTCCTGCCAGCAACTCTGCGTTTCCTACCTCACCGGACACAGCCCGCTGCGCCAGCGCCGCAGCATCCGCCATTCCTTGCGCCCGGAGTTTGTCCTTGGCCAGCGCCAACATCTCAGCCATTGTGCTCCACCCCCTCCGTATAGGCGGCACGCAGCTCTGCCTCTGCGGCGGCGGTACTGCTGGCCAGCAGTTCCTCAACCTGCTGCTCCCTGGCTGCCAGGGTGTTCGACAGCGCTTCCACCTGGGCCTGGTAGCCAGTCACATCCCCCAGATACTGCCGTGCTGTTTTTACCTCCACGGTATAGCTTTTGACTGCGCTGTCATATGTGATTTTCACCAACTCAAAGCCATACCCCTCCGGCAGCCCAAACTCTCCGGCCTCCGTCAGGCGCTCCACAGATGGCTGGGCCCAGTTAATGGACTCAATTTGAGGCAATTCTGCAGATTCCCGCTCAAATACAATGCGGTAGCGACCGTTTCTGTCTCCCCGCATGATGAAAGCGGCCGTCACCCCGTCGATCCTCCAATGTGCTCCATAATAGCTCATAGCATTCTCCTTCGCCGTCAAAATTCTGTGCCCGCAAAAGCGTGCTCTGAAATATGTGCCCCTGGGCGGTTTCTTGTACAGCGTGGTGCAACGGCAGCCAAACCGGAATCTTTTTTGCGGTGGGCATCCTGCGTGTGAAGAGCTGGTTGATATGAAGGGCCCGGCCGTGCCAATCCTGGAGGAAGGGGAGGAGCGGCCACGCTTCATGCGCAATTCAACATGCCGGTACCGAGGCAAATGCAGGCGAAGCATTCTTTCCGATCATCCCCCAGGGCAGGAAAAGGACGCGCCGTGGCTGCTTGCTGTACGTTAGCACAGCAAAACAGAACTTTTTTCACAAAGACTTTAACGAATTGCACCGAGTAAACGTTTTTTCAAAATTTTTGCAAAAAGTCGAGTTTTTAACAAAAAATTAACGAGTTTGCTTGCAAATATGTTTCAAAATCGCTATAATATTAACGTTACACACGCTTGTTTTTAGTTCGGGGTAACAAGGAGATTATCATCAATATAGGGAGGTTTGCCAATGAGCAGCGAGCGGACGCGGACTGATCGTATCCTAGAGAGCTACGGATATGACCAGTCCAACCTGATTGCAATTTTACAGGAGATTCAGGCGGAGTACAAATACCTCAGCGAGGAGTCGCTGACCCTCGTGGCCGAAAAGCTTGGCATCAGCGCAGCCAAGGTCTACAGTGTGGCTACATTTTACGAGAATTTTTCCCTGGAAGCCAAGGGAAAGCACATCATCAAGGTCTGTGCCGGCACCGCCTGTCACGTCCGTAAATCTCAGCCGATTTTTGACGCGGTTCACGATTATCTGGGCCTGTCCGGGAAGAAAAAGACCTCCGCGGACGGGATGTTCACCCTGGAAACCGTGGCGTGCCTCGGCGCCTGCGGTTTGGCCCCCGTCATGACCATTGACGGCGAGGTTCACTCCAAAATGACCCCTGAGGCGGCGCTTTCGCTGCTGGAGGAAATTCGGGAAAAGGAGGCGAGCGTACATGCGGCAGACTAAGCTGACACGGGACAGTTTCCATGTGTTTCAGGCAAACGCCCGGAATGCGCTTAAGCAGAGCGAGCAGGTCCCCTCTGTTTTGATCTGCGCCGGCACCGGCTGCATTGCCGGCGGCGCCATGAAGATTTATGAAAACATCAAGGCCGAGTGCGAGAGCCGGGGCCTTGCGGTGTATGTGGGCTTAAAGCACGACACGGACGAGGAGAAGAGCCTCCATGTGAAGATGAGCGGCTGCCACGGCTTTTGCGAGATGGGTCCGCTGGTTCATATCGAGCCCATGGGCGTCATGTACATCCATGTCAAGCCGGAGGACTGCCACGAGATTCTGGAAAAGACGGTTCTCGGCGGAGAGGTCATCGACCGGCTGGTATACCACCTGGACGGCGTGGCCTATCCCCGGCAGGAGGATATCCCCTTCTACAAAAAGCAGCACCGGGTGGTGCTGGAAAACTGCGGCAGCAGCGACGCCGAGGATATTGAGGAGTATATCGCCAAGGGCGGCTACGCCGGCTTTGAAAAGGCCCTCTTCGAGATGTCCGGAGAGGAAATCTGCAAGACCATCACGGACTCTGGACTCCGGGGCCGCGGCGGCGGCGGATTCCCCGCGGGCCGCAAGTGGGAGGGCGCTCGAAAGCAGAAGTCCGAGCAGAAGTACATCGTCTGCAACGGCGACGAGGGCGACCCCGGCGCGTTTATGGACCGCTCCATTATGGAGGGCAACCCCCACAGCGTGCTGGAGGGCATGATGATCGCGGGACTTGCCGTGGGCAGCGGCCAGGGCTACATCTATGTCCGGGCGGAGTATCCGCTGGCCGTGGACCGGCTGAAAAAGGCCATTGCCAAGGCGGAGAGCTACGGCCTGCTGGGCGACCACATCATGGGCACGGACTTTTCCTTCCGTATTCATGTGAATATGGGCGCAGGCGCCTTCGTCTGCGGCGAGGGCAGCGCCCTCACTGCCTCCATCGAGGGCAACCGGGGCATGCCCCGGGTCAAGCCGCCCCGGACCATTGAGCACGGCCTCTGGGCGGAGCCCACGGTCCTCAACAACGTGGAGACCTTTGCCAACGTGCCGCTGATCATCCGCAACGGCGTGGAGTGGTACCACTCCATCGGCACTCGTACCAGCCCCGGAACCAAGGCCTTTGCTCTCACCGGCAACGTGGTGAACACCGGCCTCATCGAGGTCCCCATGGGCACCACCATCCGGGAGGTGGTCTTCGACATCGGCGGCGGCATCCGGGACGGCAAAAAGTTCAAGGCCGTGCAGATCGGCGGCCCCTCCGGCGGCGCCACCACCGCCAGCAAAGAACATCTGGACCTGCCGCTGGACTTTGACTCTCTGAAGACCATCGGCGCCATGATCGGCTCCGGCGGCCTTGTGGTCATGGACGAGGACACCTGCATGGTGGAGACCGCCCGCTTCTTCATGGAGTTTACCCAGAAGGAGTCCTGCGGCAAGTGCGTCCCCTGCCGGGAGGGCACCAAGCGGATGCTGGAGATTTTAGACCGCATCATCGCAAACCAGGGCACTATGGAGGACCTGGACCTTTTGGAGGAGCTGGCAGACACCATTTCCTCCACGGCCCTGTGCGGCCTGGGGCAGAGCGCCTGCAAGCCGGTGCAGAGCACGCTGAAATACTTCCGGGAGGAGTATTTGGCTCATGTGGTGGACCACCACTGTCCCATCTGCAATCGGGAAAAGCCCCACCCTGTGGTGGAGGCGGACAAGTGCAAGGGCTGCGGCAAGTGCCGGAAGAACTGTCCCATGGAGGCCATTTCCGGCGCGCCCAAACAGCCCCATGTCATCGACCCGGAGAAGTGCATCAACTGCGGCGCCTGCGTGACCATCTGTCCCTTCGGCGCCATCACCGCAAGCAAGGAGGGCTGAAACCATGGCGAAAGGAATTATGTACATCGACGGCCAGCGGGTGCCCTTCGACGGGGAGAAGAACGTTTTGGCAGTCATTCGGAAGGCCGGGATCGACATGCCCACCTTCTGTTACTACTCAGAGCTGTCCACCTTCGGCGCGTGCCGGATGTGCGTGGTGGAGGATGAAAAGGGCAAGATCGACACCTCCTGCTCCATGGAGCCCAGGGACGGCATGAAAATCCGCACCAACACCGCCCGGCTTTTAAAACACCGGCGGATGATTCTGGAGCTGATGCTGGCCTCCCACGACCGGGACTGCACCACCTGCGAGAAAAGCGGCAAGTGCCGCCTGCAGGACCTGGCGCTGCAGTTCGGCGTGCGGCATGTCCGCTTTCCGGACACCCGGCCGGCCTATGAGAAGGACCGCTCTTCTCCGGCCATCGTCCGGGACCCCAACAAGTGCATCCTCTGCGGCGACTGCGTGCGGGTGTGCGACGAGATGCAGGGCATGGCGATTTTGAACTTTGCCCACCGGGGCAGCGACCTGGTGGTGAGCCCCGCCTTTGACCGGAAGCTGGCGGACACCAGCTGCATCAGCTGCGGCCAGTGCGCGGCGGCCTGTCCCACCGGAGCCATTACCATCCGGGACGAGATCGGCAAGGCATGGCGGGAGCTGTATGACCCCAAGAAACGGGTCGTGTTCCAGATTGCGCCTGCCGTGCGGGTGGCCGTGGGCGAGGAGTTCGGCCTGGAGCCCGGTGTCAACGCCCTGGACAAGCTGGTTTCAGCCCTGAAAATGATGGGCGCCGCCGAGGTGTACGACACCAACTTCGGCGCGGACCTCACGGTAATGGAGGAGGCGGCAGAATTCCTGGAACGGCTGAAAAAGGGCGGACCGTTCCCCATGTTCACCTCCTGCTGCCCCGCCTGGATCAAGTATCTGGAAAAGGAGAACCCCAAGTACCTCAAGCATGTCTCCACCTGCAAGTCCCCCATGGAGATGTTCGCGGCGGTACTGAAGGATCAATACAAGGCCAAGGATGCCGAGGACGGCCGCACCACCTATCACATTGCCATCATGCCCTGCACCGCCAAGAAGATGGAGGCCGCCAGGGAGGAATTCCAGCATGACGGCAGGCCGGACGTGGACCTGGTGCTGACCACCCAGGAGATCATCACCATGATCAAGGAGTCCGGCATCCGCTTCACGGAGCTGGAGGGCGAGTCTCCGGACCTGCCCTTTGGCATGGGTACCGGCGCCGCCACGATCTTCGGCACCACCGGCGGCGTTGCGGAGGCCGTTGCCCGCCGGGTGGTGGAGGACAAATCCCGCAACACCCTCCAGGCTATTCAGTTCTCCGGGCTTCGCGGCAGCGAGGCGATTCGGGAGGTATCCCTGCCTGTTGGCGACCGGATTCTCCGCATCGCCGTGGTGCATGGCCTGGTACATGTGAAAAAGCTGCTGGCAGAGATCGAGGCGGGCACCGCCTATTATGACCTGGTAGAAGTCATGACCTGCAAGACCGGGTGCGTTGGCGGCGCGGGCCAGCCCTACGGACTGCTGCCTGCCAAGCATCAGCGGGCGGAGGGCCTGTATGAGGCGGACCGGACGGCGCTTATCAAGCGCTCTGAGCGCAACCCCATTGTGGGAGAGCTGCTGGCCGGACCCTTGAAGGGCCGCACCCACGAGCTGCTTCACGTGCATTATTGACGCTCTGAACAGAGGCCGGGTATGGATGCCATACCCGGCCTTTCCCGGTCTGTGACAGGGCTGCCTGGGATCAAAAAAATTAAAATTCCCTCTTGACAAACCGGGAGAAATTGTGTAAGTTTAATTTCAATAACGATCAATGCGATGACAGGGAAAACGTCACTGCGAGCATTTCAGAGAGCCGCCGGTTGCTGTGAGGCGGTATGCGGACAGCGGACTTACTGGCCCTTGAGCAGTCAGCTGAAAGCCCATTGGGCCGTAGGTGCGACCGGGTTCCTCACCGTTATCATAGAGGCGGCATTCGCCCCCAGGGGCTGATGTGAAGAGTGGATATTGCAATGATATCAACAAGAGTGGTACCGCGGAAGTGAGCTTTCGTCTCTTTATTGTAGAGAGACGAGAGCTTTTTTGTTTGTCCGGAACCACGAATCACCACAAGGAGGTTAAGAGAAGATGAAAAGGATCAAGGTATTTGACACCACGCTCCGGGATGGCGAGCAGTCCCCTGGTTGCAGCATGAACCTCTCGGAAAAGCTGGACATGGCACGGCAGCTGGACGCTCTGGGCGTGGATGTAATTGAGGCGGGCTTCGCCATTGTGTCCCCCGAGGACTCCAAGAGTGTGGAGGCCATTGCAAAAACAGTCCAAAACTGCGCCGTGGCCAGCCTGGCCCGCTGTGCCAAGGGAGATATCGACGCCGCCTGGAACGCCTTGAAGGAGGCGAAGCATCCCCGCATCCACCTCTTCATCGCAACCAGTGAAATCCACATGGAATATAAGCTGCGGATGACCCGGGAACAGGTGCTTGAGAGCATTCGGGAGAGCGTGTCCTACGCCAAGAGCCTTTGTGACGACATTGAGTTTTCCACCGAGGACGGCTCTCGCTCCGACCGGGAGTTTCTGGCGGAGTGCTGCTCTGTTGCTGTGGAGGCCGGGGCCACCGTACTGAACATTCCGGACACCGTTGGCTACTGTACGCCGGAGGAGATGTACGACCTGTTCCGCTATCTGAAGGAACACGTCCGGGGTGTGGAGAACGTGGACCTCTCCGCCCACTGCCACGACGATCTGGGGATGGCAGTCGCCAATACCCTCGCCTGCATCCGGGCCGGGGCCACCCAGGTGGAGTGCACGGTCAACGGCATCGGCGAGCGGGCGGGCAACGCCAGCCTGGAGGAGATTGTCATGGCGCTTCATACACGCGCCGGCTTCTACGGCGCCGAGACCGGCGTTCATACCCAGCAGATCTACAAGACCAGCAAGCTGCTCTCCAGCATCACCGGTGTCCCCATCCCCCCCAGCAAGGCCATTGTGGGGGCCAACGCCTTTGCCCATGAGTCCGGCATCCACCAGCACGGTGTTCTGGCCAACGCCCAGACTTATGAGATCATGAAGGCCTCGGACATCGGCATCCCCAAGAGCACCATGGTCCTGGGCAAGCACTCCGGCAAGCACGCCCTGCGGGAGCGGCTGGAGGACATGGGCTATGAGGTCAGCGACGAGCAGCTGAACGTCATCTTTACCCGCTTTAAAAAGCTGGCGGACAAGAAGAAAACCATCACCAGCTCTGATCTGGAGGCTCTGGTTCTGAACCGCGGCCAGAAAGACGCCGGCGGCTGGCAGCTTTTGAGCCATGTGGTCAATGTGGGCGAGGGAATTCCAAACACCGCCTATGTCAAGATGAGCCGGGACGGGCAGGAGGTGGAGGAAGTGGCCATCGGAACCGGTCCGCTGGATGCCTCCTTCAAGGCCATCAACCGCATCACGCAGATGGATGTGGGCCTGGAGAGCTTCAGCCTCAATGCCGTGACCGACGGAGAGGACGCTATCGGAGAGGCTGTGGTGAAGGTCCACTACGGCAGCAGCCTCTACACCGGCACCGGAATCTCCACAGATATCATTGAGTCTTCCATCCGGGCCTATGTCAACGGCATCAATAAAATTGCCGCCGTGGAGCGGCAGAAGGGGGAACAGGCGTCATGAGCATGACAATGACACAAAAAATCCTGGCCCACCATGCGGGACTTTCCGAGGTGCGGCCGGGCCAGCTGATCCGGGCGAAGCTGGACATGGTGCTGGGGAACGATATCACTTCCCCGGTTGCCATCAACGAGTTTGAAAAGGCGGGATTTGACCAGGTCTTTGACAAGAGCAGGGTGGTGATGATTATGGATCACTTTGCACCCAACAAGGACATCAAGGCCGCCACCCAGTGCAAGCAGTGCCGGACCTTTGCCCGCCGCTTCGATTTGGAGAACTACTACGACGTGGGAAGAATGGGGATTGAGCACGCTCTGGTGCCGGAAAAGGGCTTGATCGCCCCCGGCGAGGCCTGCATCGGCGCTGACTCCCACACCTGCACCTACGGCGCCTTAGGGGCTTTCTCCACAGGCGTTGGGTCCACGGACATGGCCGCGGCCATGGCCACCGGCGAGACGTGGTTCAAGGTCCCCGCCGCTATCCGCGTCCATGTCACCGGCGCCCTGCGGCCCTATGTCAGTGGCAAGGACGTGATTTTGCACCTGATCGGCAGGATCGGCGTGGACGGAGCCCTGTACCGCTCCCTGGAGTTCTCCGGCCCGGGGCTGAAGAACCTCACGATCTACGACCGCCTGACCATCTCCAACATGGCGATTGAGGCTGGCGCCAAAAACGGCATCTTCGCTGTGGACGACGTGACCCGGGCCTATGTTGAGGGTCGGGTGAACCGGCCCTGGACCGCCTTTGAGGCGGACGAGGACGCGGAGTATGAGCAGACCATTGAGCTGAACCTGGATGAGATCGACTGCACCGTTGCCTATCCCCACCTGCCGGAGAACGCCCACAGCGCCAGCGAGGGCGGCGACATCGCCATCGACCAGGTGGTGATCGGTTCGTGTACCAACGGCCAGATCGCGGATATGGCCGCTGCCGCCGCGGTGCTCAAGGGCCGGAAGGTGGCGCCGGGCCTCCGGGCCATCGTCATTCCCGCAACGCCCGCGGTGTACCGTCAGTGCATGCAGGAGGGCTACACAGACATTTTCCTGGACGCGGGCTGCATCGTATCTACCCCCACCTGCGGCCCGTGCCTGGGCGGCTACATGGGCATCCTTGCCGCGGGCGAGCGCTGCGTGTCCACGACGAACCGCAACTTCGTGGGCCGCATGGGCGACCCGACCTCCGAGGTGTATCTGGCGAGCCCGGCCGTCGCCGCTGCGAGTGCCGTGGCCGGCCGCATCTGCGCCCCGTCCGACCTGTGAGTCAATCGAGTCATTTTGGGACGGGGTCATTTT
>OGGQ01001983.1_pt1 | contig 24165 bp, 21 predicted proteins | sample 1571191 | NCBI WGS metagenome assembly OGGQ01 (sample SAMEA2582061, study PRJEB24529) | metagenome | biome: Human gut stool | place: China | collected 2011
CAAAAAGGTGGCCGTCATGGGGCCGCTGGCCACGCCGCCGGAGTCGAAGGCGATGCCGGTGAAGATGGAGGGGACAAAGAAGGAGAGGGCCAGTGCCGCTCCGTAGCCGGGAATGAGCAGCCACATAATGTTCAGCCCGGTGAGTACCCGGACCATGGCCAGCCCCACAGATACACATACGCCGATGGAGAGGGCGTGGCCCATGGATTTATGGGAGATGGAGCCGTTGGAGACTTCCTCCACCTGTTTGGTGAGGACGGCCACAGCGGGCTCCGCCTTGACGATGTAATAGCCGATGAGCATGCCGATGGGCACCAATAACCAGCGCTGGCTGCTGCTGGCCACGGTGGCTCCTATGAACTGGCCTGCGGGCATAAAGCCTACGTTAACCCCGCACAGAAACAGTACCAGGCCCAAATAGGTGTACACCAGTCCGGTGCAGATCTTCAAAATCTGATTGCCCTGGAAGCGGCGGGTAACCAGCTGAAACAGGAAGAACAGCACCACAATGGGGAGCAGAGAGAGGGCGACCTCCCGGAAGTAGTGGGGCAGGGCAGAGAAGAAGTACCGGGCGGCGTCCACTGTGGTACCGACTTCAGGCAGTTGGGCGGGGGAGTACAGTGCTTCCTCCGGCTGGTAGAGAATTCCCAGAATCAGCACGGACAGAATGGGGCCGATGGAGCACAGGGAGATCAGGCCGAAGCTGTCGCTGGCGGAGTTGGCGTCACTCCGGGTGGAGGCGATGCCCAGACCCAGGGCCATGATGAAGGGTACCGTCACCGGGCCGGTGGTGACTCCTCCCGAGTCAAAGGAGACGGGGATAAAATTGCCGGGTGCGGCGGCGGCCAGGGCAAAGACCAACAGATAGAAGATCACCAGCATCCGGCGCAGGGGGATTGCCTTGCGAATGCGCAGGGCAGCCAGGACCAGAAAGATGCCGACTCCCAACGCCACGGTGAGAATCAACACAATGTTTTCGATGGCGGGCACCTGCTGGGCCAGGACCTGCAAATCGGGCTCAGCCACCGTGGTCAGCACACCCAGCAGAAAATAGGCGATAACGAATAGAACAGGTCCCTTGTGCCGGCTGAGCTCTACTCCCATCCCCTCACCCATGGGGATCATGGAGATGTCCACCCCCACAGTAAACAGACCCATTCCAGCCACCAGCAGAATGGCGCCGAATAAAAACAGCACCAGTGTGCCCGGGGCCAGGGGGGCGATGGTAATGGAGAGCAGAAATACAATGGCAGTGATGGGCAGCACGCTGGCCAGAGATTCCCGGTTTTTTTCCTTCAGCTGTGGGTTCAAGTGCAAGAGGGAGCTCCTTTCCGCACCCGCCGCAGGAGGACGGGTGCTGGTTCATTTTGACTGGGGAGCAGAGAGCCGCGAAGGGCTGGATTGCTTTTCCCCTCAGGGACAAGACGCTGTTCGTCCTGCCGGAGTGTATTCCCGGCGGACGTGTCTCCACGGTTATGGTATGGGAACACTTGGCTGAGCACGAAAAGGAGGTGGACGCATCTCCTCTGGCCTTTTGCCGAAATCAAGGCAAGTGTTCAAATTTTGCTGTGTATTTAACATTATAGAGGAAAGGCGGGAGATATGTCAAATTTCGAAAACAGAGTATAAAATGAAAAAGTCGAAGAAAATATTGAAAAAATGTGATGAAAATTAGAAAAATAAAAACCTCCCCAGGACTCCGCACAGCAGCAGGCCGCAGGAGGAGAGGGGGAGATTATGAAATCTTTATGCCAGAGGGGTGGTTTTAAACAGGAGAAAAACACCGGAACATGTCTGCATGAACCGAAGCAGCATCCATATCTTCGCTTTGCAGCGATGGGACAGTCTGGAAGCGGTCAGGTGCGGGCGGACGGAATATAAAAAACCCGTCCACAGAGGGGTGGACGGGCATGGTTGGAGAGGGATGGAAGACTTGGATAGCTTGAGGGATGTCAGCGCTCAGTCTGGCTGGAGGGCGCCTTCTGGCCCTTCTGATTCTTCTGACTCCGCTGCTGATTCTTGGAAGCCTGAGGGTCAGAAGTGCTCTGGCTGTTCGGGGTATTTTGCCGATTGGAACTCATGCTGCAGACCTCCTTTCCTTGAGGGTATTGGTAGCATACCCCCAAACCGGAGAACTATACATGAAATGGAAAAAGAAAACAGCCAAACAAATCAGGAGGCTTTCTTTCCGCCGGAGAAGGCGAAAAAGCGCTGGCCGAAGTAATTGAGGCAGGTAAACAGTCCGTTTCCGGCCAACAGGGACAGTTCCCCCTGCCAGCGCACCAGTACAGGCCAGCCCAGCAGCGGTACGATCCAGTTGGTCAGGGGCTGGGCAATGCCGTAGGCAATGAGGTAGCACACGGCGATGTTTATGGAAAAGCGCAGGGCATCTGTCCATATATTTCCCTGGCTGTGGAAGCTGTACCGGCGGTTGAGGTAAAAGCTGGAGATGCTGGCAATGCAGAAGGCCAGTGCACTGGAGGGCCAGTAGCCCCAGTGGAGGTGAGAGTAAAAGAGAAATTGCAGCGCCAGGCTGATGGCGGTGTTGCCCAGGCCGATGAGCAGGAAGGAGTACAAGCTGGGGTCCCGTACCAGCTGTCCCAGAAACTGTGCAGCCTTTCTCATAGGGTCTCTTCCGTGGTCCGGAACAGATTGAGCCACAGCTCAAAATTCTGCCGATCCTTTTTGATCACCGTATCCAAAATCAATCCGCAGCAGAAGGTGAGCAGTCCGCCCAGAAACAGGAAGCCCGCCACAATCAGGGTGGGGAAGCGGGCCACCAGGCCGGTGTCCAGATACTCCCAAAAGACGGGGACAAAGAGGACCAGGGCCACAGCGGCCAGTAGCAGGGCCACTGTGGAGAAGAAGGCCAGGGGCTTGTAGTCCTTCACCAGACGGAAGATGGTGGCCAGCACCTTGGCTCCGTCGGAGTAGGTGTTCAGCTTGGATTGGCTGCCGGCGGGGCGGTCCCGGTAGTCCACGGGGACGTTGACCAGATGGAAGTTTTTGTCCAGGGCGTGGATGGACATCTCCGTCTCAATCTCAAAGCCCTTGGACAGCACGGGGTAGCTCTTGACAAACAGGCGGCTGAAGGCCCGGTAGCCGGTCATAATGTCCTGAATGTCCCCCTTGAAGAAACAGTTGACCAGCTTGCGTACCAGTACATTGCCCACGTTGTGGAAGGGACGCTTGTTTTCAGTGAAGTAGGTGGAGGACAGCCGGTCTCCGATCACCATGTCCGCCCCCTCCTCCAGCACGGCCCGGGCCATCTGAGGGGCGTATTGAGCGGGATAGGTGTCGTCTCCGTCGGCCATCAGGTAACACTGGGCCTCAATGTCCCGGAACATGGTCCGGATGACGTTGCCTTTGCCCTGGCGGTGCTCATAGCGCACAACCGCCCCCGCAGCCCGGGCAATCTCGTCCGTGTGGTCGGTGGAGTTGTTGTCATAGACGTAGATGACCGCCTCGGGGAGGGCGGCGCGAAAGTCGCGCACCACCTTTTCAATGGTGGTGGCCTCGTTGTAGCAGGGGATGAGTACGGCGATTTTATCCATGGGAGAGGATGCCTCCTTTGTCACTGAGGTTCAAAACAGAATATGTGTAGGCGAGAAGCAGAGGGGTAGCGGCCATAATGGGCAGCATATAGCGCACCAGGCCGTTGACCGGGGAGACGCAGCAGATCCCCAAGGCCAGCCACAGGGGGAGGCAGGCGATGAGGGCGGTCCCCCGGCGCCGGCGCAGCAGGGCCACGGAGGCCAGTACCAGAAGCCAGGAGAAGGTCCCTGGGGCGTTGAGCAGCTGCAGACCCGGAGTCTGACTCCACAGCCGGCTGAAGGCGTCGGCCAGCTGGGGGGCATCGGGGTGGGCAAACGCCACATCCAGGCCGTAGCTGGACTCCTGCATGAAGAAATAGTTGCCGCCAAAGGGGCCGTAGCGGTAGCCGGGGAGGAAGTAGCCGAACATGCTGTTGAGCGTCGCCTCCAGGTAGACGTCCGGGCGGCGCAGGCCCTGGCGCAGCCAGAGACTCAGATACTCTCCCAGCGCCTGGCTGTCCCCGTGATAGGTGTTTTTTACCGGGTCGGACACCCGGGGATCGTAGGAGGTGACCAGCGTTTCGTAGTCCAGCACGCCGTCAATGACGGCAATTTCCTCCTCGGTTAAGGAGGAGCCGCAGACCTGGACATAGCGGGCGGTCTGCTGGAAGGGGAGGCTGAGCACCTCCCGCACCGAGCCGGGGGCCACACCCCAGGCCGGAAGCAGGAGCTGGTTGAAGCACAGGTAGAACAGCAGGATCCCCGCCCCAAGTGCGGCGGCGCCCAGGCGGGCGGAGAGGGTGCGGGCGGCAGGAATCAGCAGAAACAGTGTGGGCACCACGATATAGAGCCCGTTGTTGCGCAGCAGGGCACACAGTAGTCCTGTGAGCAGCAGACCTGCCCACAGGGGGAGTCCGGTCTGTCCGCGGGCCTTTAAAAAGAGCACCACACACAGGAAAAAGGCGGCGAATACGCCGTAGAACAGAGTGTCCTTTACAAACATCTGGGCATAGCCACCCCAGGTGGGTACCAGGGCAAAAAAGGCCAGAGACAGCCAGGCGGCCATCCGCCCTGCCAGCACCCGCACCTGCCAGCACACCCCGGCCAGGACAGCGGCGCACACCAGGCTCTGGAAGAGCACATAGAGAAAGATGCCCAGGGACAGGTTGTCCCCACCCAGGCTCACGATCCAGCCCATGAGCAGGGTGGACAGCCAGGGGTGGTGGTTGGTGGCCTCTGTCTGGCCGAAGTATTGCCCCAGCTGATACATGCCGTCATAGGTGACGCTGCCGGGGTAGCACAGCAGCAGGTAGGGCAGCCAGAACAGCAGAATGAGCCCAAACCCCAAAAAGAAGAAGCGCAGCTGTCCCTTGGGGGAGAGGGCAGTGGGCGGGCCGGACTGGACCCGCCGGTCCAGCCAATAAAAGAGGGCGGACACCAGGGGATAGAAAAATAGGGTATAGCCTGCTGCCATAACGAGAGACAATATCACGCGCAGAGGGCTGCCCAGCAGGGGAGCCCAGCTGTCCGTGGCTTCAAAGCTCTGACCGAAGAGGAGGCACAGGGCAAAGAACAGAGACACCAGGGCGGAACTGGGCAGGAACGGCCGGGCCAGAGGCAGCAGGCGCTGGTAATAAACGACCAGGGCCAGGGACAGCACCAAATAGACCACGCCGCTGCCCTGGACCAGCTGCCCCATGCGCTCAGGCATGGTGAGATCGCCATAGCTTCCGGGCATGGCAAACTGTACCGCCAGGGCAAAGCCGGTGATCAGGGCGTACAGGACCGCCCGGCCCCAGAGAAGCCGGGAACTGTCAAGTTTGCGCGTCAATTCAATCGCCTCCTAAGCTCTGTCCCGACTCGGTCCATGTTTCGTAGGAAACAAAGGTGAAGCTGACATCCCAGGGGGTTTCACGGTAAATTTGATAGGAGAGATCCCCTTTCCACTCCTGCTCGTTCCGGGCAAATCCGGCAAAGGGGAGCAGAGGAAGGGTGATCGAATCCGCTCCGGCGGCCACCTGTTCCCGGGCGTAGCTCAGCCGCTGGTAGTAGACCCGGCAGTTGACGCCGTACACGAAAATCAGGGCACAGCAGGACAACAGGGCCAGGGCCCGGGGCCAGCGAAGAAGCTTCAGTCCGGCCTCCCGGGCGCTGTCATAGAGCACCAGACATACCAGACACAGCACCACAAAGCTGGGGAGAAAGTTGCGGTTTCCGCCAATGGACACCACCAGCAGGGGGGCACTGAACAGGCACAGGGCCAGAATAAGCAGCAAAACCTTCTGTTTTGCCTGTCCGCCCCGCCACAGCAGGACCATCACAAGCCACAAGGCGGCCAGGGCCATCCCCACCAGAGCCAACGGGAGGGAGGGCTCGGGCAGCAGCAGGTTGCCCGGGTCGGCCAGATCCTTGCACCACTCCGCCAAACACACCAGATGGATGGGCACTGCCGCCAAGGCGCACAGTCCCCACCACCGGCAGCGTTGCCGGCGCAGGTGCCACAAAAGAAAGCCGGTAATAAAAAGAGCAGGGACAGCGGGACGCACCATGGTACCGATGAAGATGGACAGAATATTTTGAACCATTAGATCCAGCCCGGCCTGGCGCAGGCCGTCGGACCCCACCGCTCCATAGCCCGGAGCGGTAAACATGACAGCGGTTCCTGCCACGGTACCCAGCCACAGCCAGAGGAAGGGGGCGGGCAGCCGGTGAAGCCGCCGGAGCTGTTCCATCAGAGCCAGGGAGGCGGCGGCCAGAAGAAAGAGGGTCACCGTCTCCATAAAGAGGCAGCTGGCAAAGCCCACCAGTGCCAGCAGGGCACACCACCGTCCGGGCCGGTTTGCCTGTTCCGTCCGCCGCAGCAGCACGGGAAGGCAGCAGACGGCAGCCATGGGGGTGAGGTAATTGGCGTAGGCGGCTCCCCAGCTGTACACCTCCTGCCAGATCCCCCGGTGGGCCAGCAGAAGCATAGACAACAGGAAAAAGAAAGCTTCGCGCCTCCGCTCCCGGCAGGCCAGGGAGGCGGCGCCGCCCCAGGAGAGCAGAAACAGTCCGCCGGAAACGTAAACAATCCGAAGGGGAAACAGGGGAGATTCAAAGCACTTGGCCAGGCATACCCCGATAAGATTGCCCAGATAGCGCCCGTTTTGAGGGACGCTGACAATGGTGGCGTGGGCTGTGTCGGGCCGGGTGAGGAGAAAGTCCAGGATGCTGTTATATTTCCAATAGAAGAAATAACAGTCATCCGACTCCAATATGAACAGGGTGGACAGTACCAGTACCGCCAGCAGCACAGCCGCATTCAACGGTGAGAATTGTCGTTTGTTCAGCGGCATCGCGTCACCTTCTGAAAGGAAAATGGACAAGGGAAAAAGAGCGTTTTCCAAATATGGAGGAAAAAACGCCCTGACTTTATCCGCCTTATTCTACTATATGCCCCGGAAAAAGGCAAGAGGAAGGACGTGAGAAAGGGCCGGCAGGTGCACAGCCTGCCAGCCCTTTCTCAGGAAGGATAAGATGTATGGAAGAAGGTCGCCGCACAGGGCGGCCTGCTTACCGTTGAGAATCAGCCGTTGGGGAACATGACGTGGATGGGGCCTGTGATGATACCCGGGAAAATAATCAGCAGGGCCAGAACCACAGCGGTCAGGAAAATCCACGGCATAACGGATTTGACCACTTTTTCAAAGGGCAATCCCGTAACATTCTCGGCTGCGTACAGACACACGCCCACAGGAGGAGTGATCAGGCCGAAGCTCAGGGTGATGACCAGGAACACCACGAAGAACAGGGGATCCACGCCCAGCTGCTTCACCACGGGCAGCAGAATGGGCACCAGGATGTAGATAGCGGCGGTGGCGTCCATGAACATACCCACGATGATGAGGAAGATAAACAGAGCGAACATGATAACCAGCTGGTTGTCAGAGATGCCCAGGATGAAGTTGGCCAGCTTGGAGGGCAGGCCGTCCAGCTCAAAGATCTGGCCGGCGGGCTTGGCAGTGATGGCGATGAACAGGATGGTGCCGGTCTGGCGGGCATTCTTGCAGACAATGCGGGGGATGTCAGACCACTTCAGACGCTTGTACACGTAGATGGAAACCAGAATGGCGTAAGCTACGGCCATGCCGGCGCCCTCGGTGGGGGTGTAGATGCCGCTGTACATACCGACCAGCAGGATGACGGGAACCATCAGGGCGGGGATGGCGCTGATGAAGGACTTGCCCAGACGGCGGACATTGAACTTGCTCTTCTCACCGATGCCGGTGACCTTGCAGTGGATGTAGTTGTAGATCATGAAGGCGCCGCCGATGAAGATGCCGGGCACGATACCGGCCATCAGAGCCTGGCCGATGGACTCGCCGGCGGTGGAGGCGGCCACAATCATCAGAATGCTGGGGGGAATCACGGAGGCCAGCATACAACCAGCCAGGTTGATGCCCACACCGTACTCCTTGGGGTAGCCCTTCTTGGCCATGGCATTGATGCTCATCTTGCCGATGGAGGCCACAGCAGCCACGGAGGAGCCGGACATGGCGCCGAAAATGATGTTACAGAGGACGGACACGTGACCCAGGCCGCCGTAAATCCAGCCCACGCAGGAGTCGGCCAAGTCATAAATTTTATCGGCGATACCGCCCTCATCCATGATGGAGCCGGAGAGGATAAACAGGGGGACGGCCACCATGATAAAGCTGTTCATGGAGGTATACATCAGCTGAATCACGGAGGTCAGGGGCATATTGCCCATGGTAATCAAAACGATAACGGAGGCAGAGCCCAGAGAAATGGCGATAGGCACGCCCAGGGCCATCAAAATCACAAAGATAATCAGCAGCGCCACACTCATGCCTTGTCACCTCCGATGTCTACTTTCTTAAAGTACTCCAGCAGGCTCTGGATCGTCCCGACGATGCCCAGAACGCCGCTGATAGGCACACAGACCATAATGAAGCCCAGAGGAAGGGCCACAGCAGCGCCCATCTCATTGATGGCAAACTTCTGCATGGTCAGCTCGAGGCCGTACTTGGCCATAAATCCGAAGAAACCAATGGAGAAAATGAAATACAAAACGGTACAAATTTTCTGAATGAAACGGGGAAGCAGTTGGAGCAAAACCGTTACGCGGGAGGACTCGGCCCGGTTGAAGCCGGCGGCCACAGCGATAAACATCATCCAGATAAACAGAAAACGGGTGGTCTCCTCCGTCCAGGCGAAGGATTTACCCAGCCAGCGGCCGAACACCTGGAGCAGAACCACCAACAGCAGGGCCACCAGGGTACCGCCGCACAGGATATCCTCCAGCTTGTCGACCACGTCAAAGAGCTTGCTCAGCGGGGATTTTTTACGTTCCATAGATTTCCCTCCTCGGGTCACACTTCTTCTTTTTATAGTGATGCGGAGAAGCCGAAGGGCTTCTCCGCATCGGCAAAACTGTAGGGTTAAACCGGAAACACGGCGTTATGGAGTTAGGCCTTGCCGCAGAACGCCAGAGTGGCATCGAACAGGGTGTCGTCGTTCACAATGGCACGGAAGTTGTCGTACAGACCCTGGGAAATCTCCACGAACTGGGCCTTGCCCTCCTCAGTCAGCTCGTTGTACTCCATACCGTTATCGGTCAGCAGCTTGAGCATGTCAGCGTCCGTGGTGGCCTGATAGTCCACATACCACTGCTGGCACTCCTCAGCGGCCTTGGTCAGAGCATCCTGCTGCTCCTGAGACAGGGACTGCAGCTTGGCGCTGTTGATGCCCACAACCCAGGCGTCAGCCATGTGGTCGGTAGCGGAGATGTACTTCTGAACCTCATAGAAGTTGTTGGTGGCGGGCACGTCCACAGGGTTCTCCTGGCCGTCCAGGGTGTTCAGCTGCAGGGCGTTGTAAACCTCACCGAAGGCCATGGGGGTAACGTTCACGCCGCAGGCCTTGAAGAAGTCGACGTACAGGGTGTTGTTGGGGGTGCGGAGGGTCAGACCTTCCAGGTCAGCGGGGCAGGTGATGGGCTTAACGCTGTTGGTAACCTGACGGAAGCTGCGGGTCCAGCGGCCCAGGCAGGTGATGCCCATGCTCTCCACGCGGTTAAACAGCTCCACGCCGGTGTCGCTGTTCAGGTAGTCCTGCAGCTGCTGGGCGTCGTCAAACATGTAGGGGACGGAGATGACGTTGAAGCCCGGCTCGAAGCTGGCATACAGGGAAGCAGCCAGAATCATGATATCGAGGGAGCCGCTGGACAGCATGGTCACGCCGGAGTTGCCGTCGCCGCCATACAGGGAGCCGTTGGGGTAGATGGTCAGCTCAATGCTGCCGCCGGAGTACTCCTCCACGCGGGCCTTGAACTCCTGAGCCGCTGCATAGATGTAGGAGTTGTCGGCATCGGGGACGCTGACGTTCAGAGTGACCTTCTCGCCGGAGCCGGAAGCACCGGAACCGGAGGCACTGCTGCCAGAGCTGCTGTTGTTGTTTCCGCAGCTGACCAGGGTCAGAGCCATGGCCAGAGCCAGAATGAGGCTGAGACACTTTTTCATTTTTCTTACTCCTTTTTCGTTCCAATTTATTCCTGGCATTTATTCAATGCCCAGATTTACCTTGTAAAGCTGCTTAACACTGGGGTAGAGGCCGGTGTACACCTGATAACGCCGGTTGTACACTTCATTGTGGGCATCGGAGTGGTGAATTTCCATATACACCGACTTCTCCACTTTCCCGGAGGCTTCATAGACATCCTTGAAGATACCGGCGCCTACGCCAGCCAGCAGGGCCGCACCTACAGGGGCCATGTCATTCATGTCCAGCACGGTGATGTCCCGCCCGGTGATGTCGGCCTTGATTTGGGCCCACACCCGGCTCTTGGCGCCGCCGCCGATGGAGGAGAAGCGGGTGAGCTTCTCGCCGGTGACTTCTTCCACCATTTCGATGAGCTGCCGTAAGCCGTAGGCACAGCCCTCCAGCACCGCACGGTTCATTTCGCGGCGGGTGGTCTTCAGGGACAGCCCGAAGAATACGCCTCTGGCATAGGGGTCCCACACGGGGCTGCGTTCACCCATCATATAGGGCAGGAATACCAGACCGTCTGCTCCCGGCTCAGCCTGCTCGGCGTCGTCGTTCATGAGCATCATGCCCTTCTTGCCGGTGACCGAGGGGTAGTCCTTGTAATCCTGATAGAAGTTGTCGTACATCCACTGGTAGGAGGAGCCGGTATGGGACATGGCGCCCTGGTAGATCCAAGCTCCGTCCACCACGTGGCGGCGGTTGATGAAGTTGGGAGAGAATTTGGGCTGCTCCACGCACACGGTGAGTACGTTGGTGGTGCCCACCGATTCGCACACATCACCCTGCTTGACCACGCCAGCGGCCAGAGTGGCGCAGGCGGTGTCTCCTCCGCCGATCACGATTTTGGTGTCGGCGGGGAGGCCCATAGCCAGCAGAACCGGGTGTGTGAGGGTGCCCACCACATCGGTGGACTTATGTAAAGGAGGCAGCTTGTTAATGTCAATGCCGATCTTGTCGCAGATTTCCTCCGACCACACGCCCCGGCCCGTAGTCTCATAGAGCAGGGTATAGGAGGCGTTGGAGTGGTCTATGGCGAAGTTTCCGCACAGCATATAGGCCATCAGGGTGTTCACATGGCCGAAATAGTGGGTGCGTTCGTAGATATCGGGAAGATTGCGCTTGATCCACAGCATAGAGGTGCCGGACATAGCGCCGGCCATGGCGCTGTTGGCGGTAATTTCAAATAACCGCTGGGCGCCGATGGTCTCCCGGAAGATCTCCGCCTCTTTTGTGCTGCGGCGATCGGAGTAGATGATGGGGTCAACCAGCACGTTGCCATCCTTGTCAAAGGCGGCCAGGCCGGGACACAGGCTGGAAATGCCGATGGCTTTAATCTTGGTGGGGTCCACCTGGTGCTTGCTGACCAGAGAACCGACACAGCCGGTGAACGCATTCCACATATCTGCCGTGTCAATTTGAATGGAGACCTGGTCGGGATTGATGAGACGGTACGCGGCACTCTCCTGGGCCACAAACTTGGCGTCCTGATCAATTACCGTGACCTTAATGCTGGAGGTACCAATATCCGCGCCCAGGAGATACTGTTCTTCCATGGGATTCCCTCCTCGGTTAAATCGGTAAATGGAGGCTTAGAACTGGTCGTAGTTCTTGTCGTTCTCCAGCTGAGCCAGGAACTCCTTGGTCTCCTTGACGGAGTAGCCGTGGTGAATGAGGTAACGCAGGGCAACCACCAGAGCGGTCACATCCTTGTACTCCCAGACGAAGCGGCCCATGGTGACGCCGCCCACGCCACAGTCCATAGCCTCGCGGGTGATGGTCAGGAAGTGGTTCAGCTTGCCCTCTTCATCCAGACCAGCGGGAGCGTCGCCGCCCTGAATCACAACGCGGAAGCCGCTGGGAACGGTGGACAGGGCCTTGGCCATGGCATCGGGGTTGCCGCAGTAGGTGGTCTTCACGATGTCCATGCCCATCTCGCAGGCGGAACGGATGCAGTAGGCGATATTCTCCCAAGAGGTTCTCTGGTCAACAGGAACGCTCTCGCCCTTGGGGTAGACGTGGCCGATGAGGGGCATGCCCTTCTGCATACACTCAGCGGCGAAGCGGCCGATGGCCTCGAACTGCACGCCCTGATAATCGCCCAGGGTCATGGCGCCCATGGAGACGCCGGAAGCGCCCAGAGAAATGGCCTCATCCACGGTGCCGAAGATGGTGTCCTGAGTGGGGGCCACAGGGCTGTAATTGGAGATCTTGCAGAGGATAGCCACATCGCGGTTCTTCTCCGCATCCCAGCACTGGTTCAGAATGCCGGGGGTAACAGTCATGGCGTCGGGCTTACCGGCAACAATCTTGTCAATGGTGGACTGGATGTTGTGCAGGCCGTGCATGGGGGCGATGCCGCGGGAGATTGCGTGGTCCACGGTGATGGCCATCATCTTGTTGCTGACGGGGTTGACCATGCGGGCCATACGTACCTTCTTACCAAGTCCAATATTGCTCATTGCAGATACTTCCTTTCTGAATCTGTATACGAAATTTAATGGTGTGGTTTGAATTTAAAGTGTTTAGGGGAGGGCTCAGGGCTCGATAACGACTTTCAGACCGGTTCCGGCCACACACACGTCGTAGGCCTTCTGGAAGTCCTCGATCTTGAACTTGTGGGTGACAATCTTGTCGGCATCAATCTTGCCGCTCTTGATCATCTCAGCGGCGGCCAGGTAGTCCTCCAGCTTGTAAGCGGTGCTGCCGTTGACATTAATCTCATTGTAGTGGATGGTGTTGACCTCCACGGTGGACTCGCCGGTTCCGGCGAAGCCGGCGAACAGGTTCACGGTGCCGCCGCGCTTGCACAGCTTCAGGGTGGAATTCACCAGGGCGGGCACGCCGATGGCCATGACAATGACGTCCATGCCCTGACCGTTGGTCTCACGATTGACAATAGCGGCCAGATCCTCCTTGGTGGGGTCCACCACCAGGTCGGCGCCCAGCTCCTTGGCCACCTTGCGGCGGGCCTCGTTGGGCTCACTGACGATGACCTTGCGGGCACCGGCAATCTTGGACAGCTGCAGGTGGAACAGGCCGATGGGGCCGGCGCCGACAATCAGCACATCGTCGTTGAAGCCGGTACCGGCATTGCGCAGGCCGCGGATGCAGCAGGACAGGGGCTCAATCAGAGCACCGGCGGCGAAGGAGACGTGGTCGGGAAGCTTGACCACATTGCCATTCTCAATGCAGATGGCGGGGATGCGGATGTACTCCTCAAAGCCGCCGTCAAACTCATAGCCGATGGCCTTGCGGTCCAGGCAGGCGTTGGTGCGGCCGCGCAGGCAGCTGCTGCAGTGGTGGCAGGGAATGACGTTGGCCACAGCCACCTTCTCGCCTACCTCATAACCCTTTACATTGGCACCGACCTCAGCAATGAGTCCGCAGAACTCGTGGCCGATGACGGAGGGGTAACGGACACCCTTGGTCTTCTTACCGGTAAGGATACGCATGTCGGTACCGCAGATGGCGGCGGCCTTCATCTCCAGAAGAATCTCGTCCGGGCCGATTTCCGGCTTGGGAATGTCGGCAGGGGCGAACTGATTGGGACCGGAAAGAACAACTGCTCTCATGAAAATCTCTCCTTATAAAAAATGTCCTGAAATGCAGATACTATTGGGCAGTCACTCCAGAAAACCGGGGTGGAAGCTCTCTGTAACCGTATAGTAGCACAAATGTAGTGAAACTACAATAGTGAAAATTAATTTCGGAAGAATGGTAAAAAAACTACACTTGTTTTTGTAAAATAAAACGAAAATCTTGCATAAATAGCGGAAGACGGTGGAATGTAACCGGATTTTTAATCGACAAAAAGAAAAAAGACAACATTTTTGTAGTCGAAAAACTACATTTTGAGAGTAAAAAAAGCCGCGCGACAATTTTCTGAAAAGGCGGCCTCAAACCTTATTATCAGAAGTTGCCGCACGAGTTTTGTAGATCGCCTGGAAAGCATTGTCGTAGTCCTGGAAAGCCATGATGGCCACCAGGCTGTCGATGACTGCCAATTGGGCCAGGCGGGTGCTGCCCGACTCGGAGCGGAAAATCGTCTCTTCGCTGATGGTGGTGATGCAATAGTCCGCGATTTTGGACAGGCTGGTCTTTCCGTCAGAGGTCAGACCTACTACCGTTGCGCCGCAGGATTTGGCCAGCTGGGCGGCACGCAGCACATGGATGTTGTTGCCCGAGTGGGACACAGCGAACAGCACGTCTCCTTTTCCAAGCAGCGAGGTCTCCATCAGCTGGATATCTTTATCCTCCACAGCGCAGACGTGTATGCCGATTTTCAGAAATTTGTGGTGGGCATCCCGGGCTACAATCATACTGCCGCCGGTTCCGGCGAAGACGATGCGGGCAGCCTGGGACAGGATGTGGGCTACATGGGTCATAGTCCCCAGATCCAGGGCGTGCATGGTACGCTGGAGAGCGGTGATCTCGGTAGAGAAAATTTTTCGGCAGATATCTTCAGGGCTGTCATCCTTGTGGAGCTTGGGGTGATACTGTTCGCTGGAGGGAATGGTTTCCAGGGCGGCGCTGATTTTAAATTCCTGGAATCCCGAATAGCCAATGCTTTTGCAGAACCGGACCACGGAAGCGTCGCTTACTCCAATGAGTTCCGCCAGTTCCAGAAGGGTACAGTGGAGTACGCGGTCGAAGTTATCCTTTATATATAAGGCGATTTTACGTTCTGTATTAGTGGCCGAATCGCTCTCATATTTGGCTGCAATGCGGTTTTTGCAGCTGGAATTCTCCATAGTCGTTGCCTCCTTTCAAATACAGGGCAGTTTTGAAATTTTACTACATTTTGAAGTTTAGCATAACTACACGTCTTCTGCAACCGGAAAAGAAAAGAAAATTGGGATTATTACTAAAAAATACGCCAGCCGCTGGCGGCGGCTGGCGTTTGAAGATAGAAAAAGAGAAAAATATTAGGGGAAAAAGAAGAAAAGTTTCAGCGATCAGCAGCGGGACGGAACGGTCTGGGCCGGCCAAGAGGCACAGGCCGGTTCCTCCGAAACATATTCATCCACCTTGGGGGTGGTGAGGCGGCGGATAATGTTCTGCCGGGTAACAATGCCGACAAAGGCGCCACGGTCATCCACGACGGGGATAAAGCTCTGCTGCATGGAGCGATCCAGAAGCTGAGAGAGGGTGACGTCAATGCGGACGGCGGGATTGAAGTTGGGGCGCAGCACCTGGTGCAGGGGCAGTTTTTCCTGGGTGCGCAGGCTATTGTCCTTCTGGTCCAGAATATGCCAGAGAAAGTCGCCCTCACTGACAGTGCCCACGTACCGCCCGTCCCGGGCCAATACAGGAATGGCGGTATAGCCGTGTGCCCGGAGTTTTTCCAGCCCCTGACGGATGGTGAAGTCCTCATATAAGTAGGCCACTTGAGCCTTTGGTGTAAGCAGGGAAATGACATTCATAGGTATGCGTCTCCTTTCTCTGGTACGCATAGGAATTTGGCAGGGGAAGGCCCTGTTCCTTATGAAGATACCACAAACAGGAGGCTGGATCCATGAATAATTTGTAAAGATTTTCACAGTGGCTTGTGAAAAAACATACAGTACGATATACAGTTGGCCTATGCAAAACCGAACATTCAGAAGAAATTTCCGGACCTTCCGCATCGGCTGGGCGGCGGTTCGTCGATACAGGATGGATAGAGCAATCCAAAGCGGGGCGGTACAGGGGCAGGGCCAAAGCGCTTAGCGCCTCTGGAGAAGCTCGATCACCTGGCGATCTGTGTCGATTCGAATTCGGTCGCCATTTTGAATGGTGTCATAAAAGGACTTTTCCACCCGGTCCACCATAGGCAGCTCCATAATAATGGCGCTGGAGACCAGCACAGTGTCCGGTTCCAGGACAATAAACCCCAGGGGGGCAGTGCCGTGCTGTTCCAGCTTATAAAGACCGTCCATCTGTACCACTGAGCTGCCCTTGCCGCCGGGAAAGACCAGGATCTTTCCCTTCACACTGATTCCCTCCAGGCAGTGGCCCCGTTCGGTAATAATTCCCGTGGCCGGGTCGGCGTGGTAGAACAGGATCTGATCCCGGGAGAGGAGCACCTCTCCTTCCACAATTCCCCGGGCAATCTCCCGGCAGGAAAATAAATTGGTCATTTCAGCACACCCTTCCCTTCTGAGCCCAGCGGATGCAGGTGTTCCGGTCACGTACAGCCAGGCAGATACCGGAGGTTTCCATGTAATAGGCACACTTGGGGGAGTCGGTCACCCCCGGCCGCCCGGCCAAATGGCCCCAGCAGCAGGCCTCGTCCACGCAGGTGTCGGGGATGAGCTCTGCCCCCCGGTCCAGAAGGCGCTGTTCCAGGCCGCTTTCATGGGCTCTGGCCTTGACGGTGGAGGAGGTGAGAATATAGATGGGGATCTGAGAGGCCCCGCCGTCCAGCAGCCGGTCTACCTCCTCCAACTGGGCGTCGGTGTAGTGCGGACAGCCCAGGACACAGTACTCGATACTGCCCGAAGGGCTGGGGGAGAAGGCCTCCAGCGTTTGTTCCATGTCCTCGTCTGTAATGACCACCCGGCGCGCCGGTTCCCGCCCCCCAAAGATATCCTCCGTGTCCCGTGCCTCGGCGGTGACGCCTGGGATATGGAAGAGGTCATAGTTGCCGGAGACATTCAGCTGGGTGCCCAGGGCGATGAGAGACTCCGTGCTGATGTCCCGGGGCAGCCCCAGAAACGCTGGGACGCCTCCGCCGATTTTCTTGCCTGTCAGGCCGAGAACGGCGTAGTCAAAGTCGCTGCGCAGAGTGGCCTGGACCTCTACCGCCACGGTGGCAAAGCGGTTTTCCCTGCACAGCATGCCATACTCCGGAGTGAAGCCGGTGACAGCGGCGCACAGGGCGCTGGCAGCGCTCTCCCGGTTGGTGCGGGCCCCCAGTACGGAGTTGACAAAGATGGTGGCATTGGTCTCGGAGAAGGCCACGATCTCCCCGAATTCAGGGACATTATCCTCCAGATAGGGGGTGCAGCAGTAGGTCATTCGGGCCCCCAACTGGCGGTAGATGCGGTCAACCTGACGCATGTTTTCCATGGCGGCCTGACTCAAATGCCCGTGGAAGTAGTCCAGAGAATAGCCGGGGTTGACCGTGGGCGGAACCGCGCAGTGGGCTCCCGCCGCCAGAAGCTTGCCGGAAAACCATAAGTCGGCCTCCTGGGCGCTGAGGGACACATGGGCCCGGGTGATGGGCACCAGGCGGGGGGCATCAAAGCACTTGCCGATGCCCACCAACACCTGCATGGCCATGGACTTGCCCTTGCCCCAGACTCCGTCCAACATCTCCTTCTGATATGTGGTCAGTTCCATTCTGAACGCCCTTTCTTCTTTTTATTTGTGATCCACGGCCAGGTTTCCGGCCTCCGGGTCGTACCCGGAGTAGAAGCCGCTTCCCGACTTCATGCCCAGGTGTCCGGCATCAATCATCTCCTTGAGCTTTGCCGGAGGCCTGTCCCGGTCATCGCCGCTGGCGGCGTAGTAGGAATTTTCAATGTTGTAAATGGTGTCAAGGCCGATGAGGTCCATGAGCTTGAAGGGCCCGATGTTGGTGTTCCACTCCATCATCCAGCCCCTGTCAAACTCGGCGGGATCGGTGTAGCCGTTGGCCCACAAGTAGAGGCACTCACGCTTGACTGCCCGCCACACCCGGTTGATGGAGTAGCCCTTGATCTCCCGCTCCGTCACCACCGGCTCGAAGCCCAGAGTGTGATAATGGGCCAGGGCGGCCTGCTTGGTTTCCTGAGAGGTGCTGGGGTTCCACATCATTTCCAGGTAGTTGTTGCGGATAGGGTCATCGTGGTCCACCGAGAAAGTGAGAGCTTTTCGGGCATCGGAGACCCGGGCATAGATATCGCTCATGAGCAGGGAGGAGGTGTTGGAATTTAAGTAGCAGCCGGGCGGGCATGCCTTGTCCAGCTGTTCAAAAACAGTCTGCTTGACCTCCAGCTTTTCCGGCACGTTTTCCACCACCAGCTCCGCATCTTTACAGGCCTCTTCCAGACTCCGGGCATAGGAGATGCGGCTGCGCAGGGCGTCAGCCTCCTCACGGCTCAGCCGGCCCTCCTCCATAAAGTAGGCCAGCCACTTTTCAATTTTGTTTTTGCAGGTCTGAACAGAGGCCTCTGTGCGGCTGTATCCCACCACGGTTTTTCCGTACAGCGCATTGCGGAAGGCGATCATGGACCCCTGGGTTCCAATGCCCACAATCGTCACATGATGAATGTTGTCAACTTCAGGCATAACAGTATCTCCCTTGTCAATTGATATTGGAATGGGCCGGGGAAACGGACCTGTCTATGGACTTATAAAAGCGGGGGCAAGCCAAATTCGCGGCAGGAGCGGGAGAGAACACACCGCGAAGGGACGGCTTGGGGCAGGGAAGGAAACGAGACATTTGGAAAACTGGTGGGCCATTATTGTCATCCGCCCCTCCTGCTTTATCTCTGTGGTTCTTTAGTATAGCACAGAAAGAGAGAAAGGTCGAGGGATATGCCGGGATTCCCAATCGGGCAATTAGAAATAAAACGCCCCGAACGGGGCCGGACACAGGGGTCCGGTCCCATTCGGGGAGCGTCAGGTGTTTCAATACACAGATCAGGGTGTCCGCCGGAGGAAGGGGCACCCGCTTAGTGATTGCCGCAGGAGTGTCCGCTGCATGCGTGATCTGAACAGCTGTGGGCCTGGCTGTCGTGGTGAGTACAGGAGACGTCAGGGTTGAAGGCTAGGGTTCCGGCCAGCAGATCAGCCACAGCTTGGTCCGCGCTGCCGGACACACCGCCATACAGCCGAATGCCGGCCTGCTCCAGAGCAGTGCGGGCTCCGCCGCCGATTCCGCCGCAAATCAGTGCGTCCACTCCTCTCTGCCGAAGGAAATCGGCCAGAGCGCCGTGTCCGCTTCCGTTGGTGTCGGTGATGGAAGATCCAGTCACCCTACCGTCGGTGACCTCATAAATTTTAAACTGCTCTGTGTGGCCGAAGTGCTGAAAGACCTGGCCATTTTCGTATGTGACCGCAATTTTCATGTTTTTCGCTCCTTTTATCATAAATACAAAATGGTACCGAAAAAACAGTGCTGCCCTTATACGCCGTCAGCCGGGAGTGAGGACCTTCTCCCTTCCAGACAGGCCAGACCCAGGGCAACGGGAATAGCCAGCATCAGGGGGTAAGCGTAGCGCAGAAGCGCGATGGGGGAGAGCAGCAGCAGTCCCCAGCTGATCAGCAGCAGGAGCAGTATAGCCCCCAAAGCCTGGTTCTTCCGGTAGGCCGCAAGGGCAAGAAGCCCAAACAGAATCCAGGCATAGGTGCCCGGGTGAAACAGCAGAGATAGGACCGGCCACTCCTCCATGCCTTCTCCGGAGGCGACGGCGTTATAATAAGTATAGGCGGACAGAAAGCGGCACTGACGGAAAATAAGGTAGTCCGGGTTGATGTCCTTAATGCCGGTTTCAATGTAACTGTGGTAGGTTCTGGCGTCCGGGTAGTCCATGGCGGGGTACCAGAATCCCTCCGTGGAGCTGAGAAACGCATTCAGGTAGCTCCCAAAGCAGACGGGCAGTTTCCGGCCCCAGAGGCTTACAAAATGGATGGCGTCCCGTTTGCCGAAGTGGACTCCGCCCTTTACGCTGTCAGCCAGACGGGAGGTATACTGCATCAGGTTTTCTTCGGGAATCAGGGAGAAAAGCTCCTGCTGTTCCTGGGGGGTAAAGCGCTCCGGGTGCTCTTTGTAGCTGCGGGCGATCTGCTGGATGGGCAGAGCCAGCGCCTCCACAGCGCTGCCTGACTGTGCGTGGGTGGCCTGCTTCAGCCCCCAGGAGCTGCCCAGGGCGGCGAAAATGCATAACGCACCTAAGAGAAGCGCCTGCATGCGGCGGCTGCGCAGGAGCAGCAGGAGGCAGGGGAAGAATGCCAACAGCATGTACACTCCGGTGTTGCGCAGCAGGCAGGCCACAGCAGCCACAAGAATATAGAGGAAGCAGCGCCAGGGATTGGAGAGAAAGCGCTCAGGCTGGAGCACCAGGTCAGCAGTCAGGATGAACAGCACCAGAAAAGCGGCAGAGAAAAGAATGTCCTTGGTGGCGTTGATTGCAAACAGTCCGTGGATGGGGAGCAAAAGAAAAAACAGGGCGGCGGGCACCAGAAAGGACAGAGGGACCTTCTTTTTGGCCAAAAAGGCAATGGCGTAGGCGAAACTTCCGCTGAGACAGGCCATCTGGACCAGACTGTAGCACAGAGCGCCTACGGTGCAGTCACTGCCTGCTTTACCGATGTTTAAAAGGAAAAAGCTGAGCAGTGTGTGGAGAATGGGGTGGTGGGTTGTAATCTGGCCGGACGCAGCTTGGTTGATTTGTGTGGTGAAGTCATAGGCAAAAATGCCGGGCCAATAGGCCAGCAGAGCGGGGACAAAGGACAGAAAGAATAGAACCCAGCACACAAAGAATACTATGACGGAATGTTGTGCCAGCCACAGGCTCAATCCAGTTTGCTTGGGAGAGTCCAATATACAATCCCACACCCACAGCCAGAGAACGGACAGGGAAAGCAGGGCTGTCCCCACACCGAGAATCTGAGCGGACAGAAGAAGCAGGTTGGACAGGGTCCACACAATGTTGTCCCACCGGTCAATGTACAGCCCCAGCACCAGAAAGGCTGCCAGCAGCAGAGCCAGCGGGGCAGCACAGCACAGGCGGCGGGGGGTGAGCCGGACAAGCGCCAGCAGCCACAGGACTGCCAGAACCGCAAAGAACAGCAGCAGGATCAGAGGGGTGCCGCCAAAGACAGCCCCCAGAGCGGCCGTGCCGAATAAGGCAAAGAGAGTGATGACCAGCCAGGAAAAAGGCGTATGTATTGCCGCCATAGCTACCAGTTCCTCCAAATTCAAGGAATTTTTCGCCCATAATTGCCAAATATGGCGTGCAGTAAACCGAAGGGCATACGGGAAGGGATGCCTCAAGAAAGCAGAGGTGCAGGATGGACATCCCTGCCGTCAGGTATTCTAGCGCGTTGCATGGAGAAATGCAACAGAAACAGGCCAGAAACAGAACTTTTTGCTTGCTGATTCAAGTGTGTGCGTGTGCGGACAGCACTTGTCCAGCGTTCCGGCGGCTGCGATTTGGAGAGGAGCTGAAGCAAATAAGTGCGGCAGCGATTATAAAAAGTCGCCGCAAGCGAACGAACGCTTGCGGCGACATGGAGCAGGTGAGGGGAATCGAACCCCCGTGTTCAGCTTGGGAAGCTGACATTCTGCCATTGAACTACACCTGCGGATTAAATCAGCTTTTACACTATACCATAAACCAAATCGCTTTGCAAGTAAAAAATGCGGGGAACAGGGAGGGACGGGAGGAAGAATTTAAAATAAAATTTACTTGCTCTTTTAATGTAGTTATAGTATAATAGAATAAAAGTAATGAGAGGAGTTACTGATAATATGAAATTCTATGTATGTGAGCATTGCGGCAATATCATCACCATGGTTAAGAATAGCGGCGTGCCTGTCATGTGCTGCGGGCAGAAGATGACGGAGTTGGTCCCCGGTACGGTGGACGCTGCGCTGGAGAAGCATGTCCCGGTGGTGGAGCGCTCCGGAAATTCTGTGCTGGTGAAGGTGGGCTCGGTGGAGCATCCCATGCTTCCTGAGCATTTTATTCAGTGGATTGCGCTGGAGACCAGCCAGGGCAGCCAGATCAAATATCTGCAGCCCGGACAGGCGCCCCAGGCCAGCTTTGCACTGGCGGAGGGCGAGGAGGTCAAGGCGGTATATGAGTACTGCAACCTCCACGGGCTTTGGAAAGCCTGAGCGCCAAGAGAAGGTAAAAAAGGCCGGCTTTTATAAAGAAGCCGGCCTTTTTGTCGCTTTTTTACTGAAACATACATTGACATGAAGGGAAAATATCCCTACAATAGACCTCGTGTTACAAAGAAAGGGGAGGTCCGGTAATGGATTCCAAGGGGAGAAATAAAAGGAGTAATCCCGTGGCCCTGCTGCCCATCGGCGTATTTTTGGTGCTGTATTTGGGACTGGGCATTGTATTTGAGTATGTACTGAAGGTTGGAATGGGCTTTTACAGCATTCCCATTGTCGTTGTGTTTATGGTGGCTCTGCTGGTGGCCTGCCTGCAGAACTGGCGGCTGAACTTTGATGACAAGCTGGCGGTCATGGCCCGGGGCGTGGGTGACAAAAACATCATGACCATGATCCTCATCTTCCTGGTGGCCGGCGTGTTTGTGGGCGTCACCGGCCGGGACAGCGCGGAGGCAGTGGCCTATTTCCTGCTGTCCATTACGCCGGTCTGGGCCTCGGTGGCCGTGCTGTTTATCGCTGCCTGTTTTGTGTCGGTGGCCATGGGCACCTCTGTGGGCACCATTACGCTGATTACCCCCATCGCTGTGGCGGTGGCCAACGTTTCCGGCTTTTCCCTGCCTCTGTGCATCGGGTCGGTGATGGGCGGCGCCATGTTTGGAGACAACCTGTCCTTTATTTCCGACACCACCATCGCCGCCTGCAACACCCAGGGCTGCGAGATGCGGGACAAGTTCCGGGCCAACTTTAAAATTGCCCTGCCTGCGGCCGTTGTAACGTTGGTTCTGATTCTGGCGGTCTCCTTCAACGCAGGGGTGGGTCACCTGGAAATCCCTGAATATAACCTGCTGCTGCTCATCCCCTATGTGCTGGTGCTTGTAGGCGGCATTTTCGGACTGAATGTATTTGTGGTGCTGCTTGTGGGTGTGCTTTCGGGGGTCCTCATCACCCTGTCCACCGGGACCGTGGCTGCCACGAATTTGCTGAAAAACATGGGGGATGGAGCCGACGGCATGTTTGAGACGATTATGGTCACCATCCTGGTCTCCGCCATGTGCGGCCTCATTCGGGAGAATGGCGGCTTCGCCGCCCTGCTCGCGTTTATCCGCCGGGTCTTCAAGGGCGGTGTAGGCGGACGGCTGGGCGTGGGCCTGCTGGTGGGTGCCATGGACATTGCCACAGCCAACAACACAGTGGCCATCGTGATGGCCGGCCCCATTGCCAAGGAGATCAGCCAGGAGTACGGCATTACGCCCAAGGAGTCGGCCTCTCTGCTGGACACCTTCTCCTGCGTGTTCCAGGGAATTATTCCCTACGGCGCCCAGATGCTCATTGCCGTGTCCACCGCCACGGAGCTGGGCAGCGCTGTGTCTGCATTTGAGATCATTCCCAATCTCTTCTACCCCTATCTGCTGGCCGTGAGCTCGCTGGTGTACATTGTGCTGTTGGGCAGCCGGAAGAAGAGAACGTAACATTCGCCTGTGAAACAAGCCTGCATCCCGTTACTTTTTTGTCCCGTCGGGGACAAAAGCTTTTGCTTTGCTCGCCGTATCCCTTGAAGCACAAGGAATACGGGGGATGTGATTTCATTCGGGGCGGGCCGCCGCCCCCTCCCTACGGTATAACAAATGCCTAGCATCAAAGGTTTTCGACAGGCTGAGGACTGCCGCGGAATGGAACCGCGGCAGTCCTTTTGTGCGGGACACGAAAAAATTTTTTCCGGGGAAGAAGGAATTTGTCCGCCGATTGCGTATAAGATAAATAGCTTGTACTGCCGGAAAGGAGGACACAGGCATGACGCTGCGTGAACAGGTGCAGAAGCGGGAGGAGCAGCTGTCTCCTTACGCCTGCCGGTCGGCCCAATCCAGAGGACGGCAGAGGCCGGAGGAGGAGTGTCCGGTCCGGACTCCCTTTCAGCGGGATGTGGACCGCATTGTTTATTCCAAAGCATTTCGGCGGCTGAAGCACAAGACCCAGGTCTTTCTTCAGCCGGAGGGAGACCATTACCGCACCCGCATGACCCATACGCTGGAGGTCACCCGCATTGCCCGAACCATTGCCCGGGCGCTGGAGCTCAATGAGGATCTGACCGAGGCCATTGCCCTGGGGCACGACCTGGGCCATACCCCCTTCGGACACGCGGGGGAGCGGGCACTGAACAGCCTGATGCCCGGCGGTTTTGCCCACTATCAGCAGTCGGTGCGGGTGGTGGAGCGGCTGGAGAAGAACGGGGAGGGGCTGAACCTCCCCTGGGAGGTGCGCAACGGCATTCTC
>OGGQ01001984.1_pt1 | contig 24156 bp, 22 predicted proteins | sample 1571191 | NCBI WGS metagenome assembly OGGQ01 (sample SAMEA2582061, study PRJEB24529) | metagenome | biome: Human gut stool | place: China | collected 2011
TGCACTGGACGAGCATAGCCAAGTGGAAAAGCGGGGGCTTTACGACGATGTGCGGGACCGGCTGCTGTTTTTCTACACCCGTGGCAACGAAAAATATCTGGGACAATACGATTTTGCCACCGGACAGCTGTTTTCCCTGCCTCTGACAAAGCCGGTATCTCATTTGCTGATGACGCCGGACGGCTATTTTCTGGCCAACACCGCTTCCCTCCGTCAGGTGGTCCTTTATTCCTATGATTTTGACTGGAAGGAAAAAGATACTATCACTTATCACCTGGACATTCCTCAGGATGAAATAGAGATGTGGCAGGGCTGTCCTTTCCTGGTGATGGAGGGCGGAGTGCTCTATGGTTATCTGGAAGGCTCCCGGCAAAGCAAGCTGCCCGGTGATTGGGGAATGCGGGACTGCTTCTATGCTCTGGATACAGGAAGCGGCCAGCTCCTTTCTCTCCATTTTATCCGCCCTGGTTGGGGATTTCTCCTTCAGGGGGTGGAGCTTTTGGCGGAAGAGGGAGAAACTCCCGCCTTTTATACTCTGCCTTCCGGCTTTTAATTGCCCATTTCTGCCAAAAAACGCCTGGTTTCTTGCCAGGCGCTTTTTTGTGTGGTAGGATGGGGAGAGAATTGGAGAACTCTCCAAAAAAAGAAAGGTGGAAGAAAAACGATGCTTCTCAAACAACTGACTGAGGTCTATGATATCCTGGACAGCAGCACCGCCAGCGGCCAGAAGGTTGCTGACTACCTGCGCTCCATCAAGGCGGACGCCAATGTGGAAATTCAGGTGCTCTCCGGTGCAAAAGGCTCCACCGATATGGTGAAGGTGCGCATCCCCGGTAAAAACGGCAAGAGCCAGGGCGGCACAGCCCCCACCATCGGTCTGCTGGGCCGTCTGGGCGGTCTGGGTGCTCGTCCGGAAATGACCGGTTTTGTCTCCGATGGCGATGGCGCTCTGGTGGCCCTGACCCTGGCTGCAAAACTGTTGGATATGCAGGTGAAAGGCGACTATCTGGAAGGAGATGTGTTCATTTCCACCCATGTATGCCCCGATGCTCCCACCCAGCCCCATAAGCCGGTGCCCTTCATGGGTTCTCCCCTGGATATGGCCCAGGTGAACCAGGCCGAAGTCACCCCCGAGCTGGACGCCATTCTGGTGGTGGACACCACCAAGGGCAACCGGATCATCAACACCCGTGGCTTTGCCATCTCCCCCACTGTGAAGGAAGGTTATATCCTGAAGGTCAGCGATGATCTGCTGGATATCATGCAGACTTCCACCGGCCGCCTGCCCTATGTGTTTGCCCTGTCTCAGCAGGATATCACCCCCTATGGCAACGGCCTGTACCACCTCAACAGCATCCTCCAGCCCGCTACCGCCACCAATGCTCCTGTGGTCGGCGTGGCCATCACCACCGAAACCACTGTGGCCGGCTGCGCCACCGGCGCCACCCACTTCGTGGATTGCGAAGAAGCCGCCCGCTTCATGCTGGAAGTGGCCAAGTACTTTGGCAAGGGTGACTGCAAGTTCTACGATGAGGAAGAATATGCCCTCATCCAGAAGCTGTATGGCCCCATGGGTCATTTCCAGACCAAGGGGAGGAACTAATCATGCCTTCGGTAAAAATCGGAGCAGTCACCGTGGGACAGGCTCCCCGGGTGGATGTAACAGCGGATATCCTGCCCCTGCTCCCCGGTGTGGAGCTTCTGGAAAAGGGCGGCCTGGATGGGCTGACCCGGGAGGATATTGCTGCTTTCCAGCCGGAAGAGGGAGACTATGTGCTGGTTTCCCGTCTCACTGACGGTTCTTCGGTGACTTTCGCCGAAAAATATGTACTCCCCTGGCTGCAAAAGGCCATCACAGAGCTGGAAGAAGAAGGATGCCATCTGATCCTCTTTTTCTGCACTGGGGATTTTCCCGACACCTTCCAAAGCCGGGTACCCCTGCTTTTCCCCAGCCGGGTGCTCAAAGGAGTTGCCCCGGCCATTCCCTCCCGGAAAACCGCCATCGTCAATCCCTCTCCTCTGCAAAAAGACCAGTGCCTGGAAAAATGGAAACCTTATCTCCAGGAGCCGGTTCCCTTTGCGGTTTCCCCTTATGAAGGGGAAGCAGGTGTGCGTCAGTGCGCCAGAGAAGTGGCGGAAACCGATTGCGATATGGTGATTCTGGACTGCATCGGCTATACCCAAAAGATGAAAGAGATCTTTCAGGAAGAAACCGGGAAACGGGTGATTCTGCCCCGCACTCTCCTGGCCCGGGTGGCCATGGAGCTTTTGTAAGAGCCAAAAATATGTTGGGCGGCGCACAGCCTGCGCCGCCCAAATCAATTTAGGAGGAACAACCAATGGATCTTGTGGAAAACGCAAAATCGGTACTGCGCTCCAGCCTGGCAGTCAAAGCGGGCGAGACCGTGCTCATCGTCACCGATGACAGCCGTCCGGAAATCGGCCGGGCTCTGTACGAAGGAGCTCAGGCTTTGGGGGCCGAAGCTATGCTGATGCAAATGGCTCCCCGCTCTGTTTCCGGTGAGGAGCCCCCCGCTCCTGTGGCCGCTGCCATGGCGGTGTCCCAGGTGATCATCTGCCCCACAGAGAAATCCCTCACCCATACCAATGCCCGGATCAACGCCGTGAAGAACGGCGCCAGACTTGCCACCATGCCCGGCATCACCCAGGAAATGTTCCAGGAAGGGGCCATCACCGCCGACTATGACCAGGTGGAAAAGCTCACCGGCACTTTGACCGAAATGCTCACAAAAGCCACCACCGCCCGCATCTGCAAAGACGGCCACACCCTCACCCTGGATCTGAGGGGCCGCAAAGGCATCCCCTCCCCCGGCGTCTACCGGGAAAAGGGTCAGAGCGGCAACCTGCCTTCCGGCGAGGCCTACATCGCCCCCATGGAAAATGGGGTCAATGGCAGCATGATCATTGACGGCAGCATGGTGGGCGTGGGTAAGCTGGAAAAGCCCATCACGGTGCACATCAAAGACGGCGTGCTGCAAAGCGTAGATGGGGACGACGGCAAACTTGCCATCCTGTTGCAAAAGCCGGAAAACGGCACAGTGGGCGAATTGGGCATCGGCACCAACGAAAAAGCCATCCTGCGGGGAATCATCCTGGAGGATGAAAAGGTCTATGGCACGGTGCACATCGCCTTTGGCACCAATACTTCCTTTGGCGGCGTGAACAAGGCCGATTGCCATATGGATGGCATCATTCTGAAGCCCGATCTGTACCTGGACGATGTGCAGGTCATCCGCCAGGGAGAATTTGTTCTTTAAAATAGGAAACGCCTTATTCAAAAACTTCGAACCGGCTCTTTCTGCAGAAAGAGCCGGTTTCTTCCATTTGAAGGAAAGAGGAAAGATATGAAACAAGGATATGTGCAGATTTACACCGGCAATGGCAAAGGAAAAACCACAGCAGCCATGGGTTTGGCCCTGCGGGCCACTGGAGCCGGATTGCGGGTCTATATCGGCCAGTTTGTCAAGGATATGAAATACAGCGAAGTTCGTCTGATGGAGCAGGCGTTGCCCCAGATAAAAATAGAGCTTCTGGGCAAGGGCTGCTTTATCGAGCGTCCGCCAGAAGAAAGTGACCGGCAAGCGGCTCAGGAAGGACTGGAGCATGTGGCACAGTTGATGGAAAGCGGCCAATATAATGTGATGATCCTAGATGAAATCAGTATTGCCATTGTGTGCGGGCTGATTCGGGAAGAGGATGTGCTGACCTTAATCGACCGGCGCCCCCAAGGGATGGAATTGGTGCTCACAGGGCGCTATATGCCGCCTGGGTTGATGGAAAAAGCCGATCTGATCACCGAAATGAAGGAAGTTCGCCACTACTATACGGAGCACGGAGTTTTGGCCCGGGACGGTATCGAACGATAAAAGCACACCCTCCCACCTCTTTTGGCATACAATGCTTTTGGAGGGATTGGAATGAATTGTTACCCTACTGAAAATAAGCCCCGCCGCTGCCATTGTGTCACCACCTGCTGTTTCCAAGGTCCCACCGGTCCCATGGGCCCTATGGGCCCTATGGGACCTACCGGAGCCACAGGTGCCACTGGAGCTGACGGAGCCACTGGCCCAACCGGAACGGTTTATTTAGGAAAACAAATAATCTGTAAAAATGCGGTTTCTTGTCAAACCGCCTCATTATGAGTATTGAGTTCGATAAACTCTCTGATCCGGCGCAGCTCGTCGGCAAACCGGAACGCAATGCTGATGCTGCCTCCCTCATAGACCTTGATATGGTCCACCAATTCAATTAAGATATCCCGCGTCAGCTTTTCAATGTTCTGATGCTGCTGGAAGGCTGCCAAGAAGGGGTTTTCCGTATCAATGCCGTTTTCCAGCTCCCTTTGTTCTTCTCTAAGCCGTTCCAGAACCTGGTTCAATATCTCAGCCTGCTGTTCATATTCCTCTTTCATATGCCGGTAATCCTGGTGTGTGATCTCGCCATCTTTCCAATCCTGGTAGATTGCCTGCTTATAGCGGACAATCTTGGCAAATTCCCGTTCTTTCTGTTCGATGGCATCATGCAGCTTTTTGGACTGGCTCTTAACCAATGGAGCTTTGCCCAACTGCTCTATGGTCTTGGAGAAGTCTACGGCCAAATAGACCTGCTGCTGGATTGCACAGAGAACGGCGGCTTCCAGCTGGGTATGCTTAATTGTGTGCTTGGTACAAGCGCTCTTGGATTGGTCTTTATAAGTACGGCAGTAATAGTATACTGTATTTCCCACTTTGCTTCGGGTCATAGATTTTCCGCAATCGGCACATTTCAGAAATCCACTGAACAAGTATAGTTTCTTCTGCTGGGGGCCTGTGCGGGTGTCCCGCATAAGGAGCTGCTGAACCTTGTTAAAGGTTTCCCGGTCAATGATTGCCTCATGGGTATTCTCCACGATATACCATTCATCCTGGGGAACGATCTCCTGCACATGGATCTTGTAGCTTTTCATGCGATAGCGCCCTTGTACCATGTCGCCGCAGTACATCCGGTTTTGCAGGATTTTACCCACCGTCATAGCACACCACAAGGGGCGCTTACCAGGAGCTAAACTTGGATTCTGATATTTCAGTCCAAGGCGTTCTCGTTTATACGCTGCAGGACAAAGGACGCCGTGATCATTCAGATAGTGAACAATAGCATTTTTGCTCATGCCGTCCAAAAACATCTGGAAGATGTCACGGACAACGCCAGCGGCCTCTTCATCGACCACAAGAGCATTTTTATTCGTCGGATCTTTCAAATAGCCGTATGCGGCAAATGAACCGATGTGCTCCCCGTTCCGACGCTTCATATCAAATACTTCCCTTACCTTATCAGAAGTTTCTGCACAATGGTTTTCATTGAGAACTCCCTGAATGGGTACGGCGATGCTCCGCATATTCTGAGGTTCTTTATAGCTGTCCAGGGGCTGGTGGAACAGGGAGATAAAACGGACATTATACCGTGGAAACCAATCATCCAGATAGTAACCCTGATCGCTGTAATTGCGGAAGGAACGGGCAAGGTCTTTTACAATGACGCAGTTGACCCGACCCCGCTTAATATCAGCCAGCATCCGCTGGAAGTCATCCCGCTCGTCATCCGTTGTGCCGGAAATGCCATCATCCACATATTCGTCCACGATGATGTACTCGTCGCCATCGTTGAACCCGGCAATATGGTCCTCGATGATCGCCCGCTGGTTAGTGACGCTTTCGGACTCGTCCAAGCACCGAGCGTCCTCTCTGGAAAGGCGGATGTAAATCCCAATTCTCCATACTCTGTGTTTTGCTTTCATAACAGTTTGGGTCATAGCCCGGCTTTTCCGTGCCATGTTAGCCTCCTTCCCTATCACATTACACCTATATTATACTGCTTTCCACTGGCATCATCAAAAAATGGGCAAAGCAACTCAAAGGTAAGCGATAGAATCAAAGGCCACTCTTTTTTCTCTGAAGAAAGGTGAGGAGCACATCTTGCAGAGACGACCCATGTTCTACAAACTCCAACTTGACACTCAGCTCTCCCACACGGAAGCAATAAGGATTTCCAATCGCATTGAGAAGATAGGCCGCCCGGGATTTCTGTGGGACCTGGAGATCAAAATGCAAATTACTGGCATCCACCAGTTCTCCTTTGCTGATCTTTTGAATATTCACACTTGCCAATTCTGCCAGATCAATCTGTTCTTGCATAGATCATGTACCTCCTTTCTCCCAGATGTATGCATGAAATGGTTTGCTTTATGCGGTAACCCACAAGTCCCCCAGAAAGAGATCGTAGCCTTGTAGATTATCAAAAGATATAATTCGGTGTTGCTTTAGTCTTTGCTGCCTTCCACCTACACCATTTTTCTCCGGTCAACCATTCTATCTAAAACGCTTATGATCAATCAAAAGCAAACAGGCGGCTGCTGGCCACAGTCTCACAGGTTTTCACCTCGCCCCATTCCTATGGGTGCGCCGGACAATACCTTGGGGGCGTTCAATCCGGGAGTATCTTTGAAAGCACCAGAGGTCGTGGCCCACAATTTGCCGGTTTGTTTCAGGGATCACTTTTTTCCGCTCACTTTTTCAAGGTCATGGCGCGCTTCCCTATGGCTCGCTCTGATGCAAAAGTCCTGTTTGCCCTATTCTGCGCCGCTGGCGCTTTTCTTTGTCAATGTACCGAGCCAGGTCATACTGGCTCATATAAACCCTGGAACCTATTTTCCAGGGTTTATATGAACAACTACGAAATCCGCAAAACGGCGGCCTGGCCCTTACTTTACCGGAGTGACCCGAAAGTGAAGGATCCGGGTGATCAGCTTTATTTCCATCCTTTTGCACATTTCTTCATCCACGCAAATATGGGGCATGCCATATTCGTCGTAAAATTTTCTGGTGGCCAGCGTCCGAATATAACCGGCGTAATGCCTTAAAACCTGATCAATAGCCTCTATATCTCCGCTGGCCGCTTGCTCCACAAGAGAAAAAGGAAGCAAATTTCCCTTTGCCTGTTTTTTACCCATCCTGTTTCGTCTCCAATCGTTTTTTCAGTTCATACAGTGTGCTGGTTCGCCTGCGCTGCACTGTTCGTCTCACCATAGCCAGCTTTTCTCCAATCTCTCTGTCATTCATATCCAAAAAATAAGCCAGCAGAATGATGTCTCTTTTCTCTTCAGGAAGTTGAGAAAGAGCATCGGCCAGGCGCTCATCCTGAACAGAAACACGATGCCGGCCTACTTCAAAACAGATCACATCAGACGGATACAGATCTTCTGTGTGGAATCCCTGAAGTTGCTTTTCGGAAAGCTGAGAAAGGACTACTTCTCTTTCTGCTCTGCGCGCATATTGCACCTTGAGATTGCGGCTTTCCTCACGCAGCACCTTTCGGCAGAAGCTATCAAATTGGTGGCGTATGGTTTCCATCTGGGAAATCGAGAGCATTTGTCATCTTCACCTCCTCTCCCAGGCCGAGAGGCCGGTTTTTTCTTTTCACTCTCTATCCCAATATCAAAGGTCGGTTTTGGTCACTTTTCCTTAAATTTCCTGAAAAAATTAAAAAAATTTCCCCGGCAAGCAAAAGCTCACCGGGGAAATAGCATACTCTAACTGATGTCCTCTCTACACTACAGAGAAATATTCGCATCACATGCCTTCAGCACATCTGCATCATGAGTAACAATCACAATAATTTTGTCTTTCTTTATTTCATTCAAATACTGCAAAAAAGAGGACCGACTTTGCACATCCATTGCAGATGTGGGCTCATCTAAAACCAAAACATCCGGATCTTTCAATAGAGCACGGATAATAGCCAATTTTTGTTTTTCGCCTCCAGAGAGATTGTCCGATCCGGAATTGATTTCTGTTTGAAGCCCTTGAGGCAAATGATCCATATAATGGGTCAGCCCCAGTTTTCCAGCTAAAAACTGAAATTGGTTTTGATCTACTTTCTCATTACCCAAAGACAAATTGTACTCCAAAGTATCAGCCACCAAGGTAGGCTCCTGCTCAGCTACACCAATTTTCTTTTGCCGAAGCTCAATCATATCCAAATCGCCAAGTGGCCTGTCGTTATAATAAATTTCTCCTTTGTGATCCGATACATACAGCCCAAGCAGCAAGCTGATCAATGTAGTTTTCCCACTTCCGTTGATGCCGGAAATCCCGTACATTTTTCCCGCATGCAGCTCCAAGTTGTAATCTTGGAAAACCCACCGCTCCCCATAAGAAAATGCCACATGCTCCATGCGTATGGCTCGAATCTGATCCAACATTTCCTGGCCATTTGTCTGTTCCGGGATTTTTTGTATTTCTCTTGTTCGAGTATAAGCCACCCGGTTTTCCTGGATGCTTTTCCCCAGCCCCAGAAAATACCGTGCCGATGAAAGAAGCATGGAAAAATAGGTGGATACCACCGTAAACTGCCCCACAGAAAGGGATTTTTGCAGCACTGCAAAACCGCCAATCAAAAACAAACAAATCTGCATCAGCGCAGCGATGGTTCCATCCAGACCGCTGAATAGATAAGACACATTCTGCCGATGCAGTGCAACCGCAAGAAACTGCTGAAAACTGTTTTGCAATCTTTGAATAAAGGTGTTCAATATGGCATGTACTTTGATAAATTTGGCCATGTCAATCTGTTCATTCAATTTGCCAAAAAAGCAGGATTGTGCTTCCTGGTACTTCAGATTGGCCCCATACAAAGGCTTTTTAGTGAATCGATAAACCAAGAGATAAAAAACCGTCATGGCCAAAACGATCCAAGCAATTTGATGATTGTAATAGTACAAAATGGCAAACGGAAACAAAATGGTCATGGCATTGATGATGATATTCTGTATTACGCTAATGCAGAATATCACCAAATTATTGGTATCGTTATTGATTTTCTGGGACAGATACGCTGGATCCTGTTTTTCTATGTACTTCAAGCTTACTTTATGAACATGCTGCACCATATCCCGGTTAAACGCAAAGCCCATACTCATTTGCAATCGAATATACATTCTTCCGCTTACATATCCCAATAAAATTTGCCCCAGACTGATAGCGGCAAAAACTGCGCAATATCTGTACAAGAAAGAAGCATTGGAATTTTGAACCAGTTGATCAATAAAGCTACCGGTTATGGTGGGAGTAACTAATGAAAACAGGCTCACAAAAATACTTATCCCAATATACAATCCCAGCAGTGCCATATATTTTTTCAAATAGGGCTTACAGATACCAAATATTTCACCCATACAAATCCATTTCCTCTCACCCTTCCGTCAGCCTATCTCCCCATTGTGCCAAGGCACAATGGGGGGATAGCTATGTATAGGGCCTAGCATAAACTCCCTAGAACTTAGTTTGACACATTACGATACTATTTGTCCGGCTTTTCCGGCATTGTGCAATAGCCTCCGCACAAATGTCCAGGGCAAGGATCATAATCACCACAGTAACCATCGCACCATATATCTTTAGGGCAACCGTAATAATTTACCGGACAGTTATCATCAGACGGAATAAACCCCATAGGCAAAACCAAAAATTTCATTACAAATTCCTCCATTCCATATACTAAGCCCAATACATCCACGAGTTTGTAATTCAAGTATTTTACTTCTGCAACTTCTGGATTTCCTCCAGACATCGCTGCATCGGGGTCTCATCAGAGTCGATCTCAATGTCCGGAGTGGTTCCATTTCTATCATTAGAAGCACCATCTTCATTGATGAAATAAAAGGGATGAAAGCGGAACAACATACCGCAGTGGGGCATGGCGGCATCCACATTAACAGGAGAAGCCATCCATCCGCCACCACCACCGGTGGCTGTACCCACCAAAGTGCAGAAGGGATTTCCTTTTGCAAAAAGCACCAGATCTTCGGCAGAGGAAGCATTGGCCTTGTCTGTCAAAATCCAAATTCGGCCCTCAAACCGACTGCCATCGGAATTTTCCTCTTGGGAATAATCATCAGTCACCGTTTTTATGGCAATACCGGCACACGAGGAACGAATGGCAGGGTCCAACTGAGGAAATTCTTCCGGTGTTATTTCTGAAAACTCTCGCAATTCAACCTCCCGATCATTTTCCGGCCAGCCATCCCACATCTGCTGGTTAACCTCGCCAGATTTGTAGGCGGCTATTACCTCGTGGGTAAAGGTTTTCCCCGCCCATAAAGGGGCAAATCCATCGGCCCACACAGCACCATTACCACCACCATTGCCTGTGATGTCAATGATAAAATTCTGAGCGTCCATATTTTCCAAACAGAAATTTTGAAGGCTCTCGATTACTTGTTCAAGGGATTCTTCGCCATAAAAGAGAAAAGTTTTCACTGTAGCGATAGCAGTGTCTCCTTCTCGTGAGAAAAGAATATTTGATGCATAATCGCTATCTTCTTCCACGGTCTCCGTCTCCTGCACCTGCTCTAGTTCTTCCTCTACGCCTGGAAGGGAATCAGCCCAGTTATAAAACGCCTGTACCAATGGTGCAGAAAACAGCTCTTTTTGTGTGTCGCTCTCCCAAGTACCTCCATCCAGATACCGATGATAAACAATCGAATCTACGATCTGGATATGGGCGAAATTCTGAAACTTCCCACTCAACTCTTCCATAATGCGAAAAAAGGTTTCTCCCTCTCCATCTGGTATTGCTTCCACTCTTGCCCGAAACTCCTCTTTCAGCTGGTGCAAATCCACATGCCTGGCCTGCTGGATATTTTCCAACGGAGCACAGTTTTCCTCTAGAGTAGTCCAGAAAAAGTCGTAATCCTCCAGCATCATGGCGTTGGTATAGGAATCTGGGTCAAAAACTTCCATTTCCTTCTGTAGTTTAGTTCCCCCTCCCTCCGAAGAGATCGAATCGCTTTTTTGGCAAGCTGACAACAAGAATACTAACGCCAAAAGCAAGCAAAGTACTGATCTAATTTTCCGCATTTACTTTTTCTCCTCATATCGCAAAATATGTCAACATAACATTACTTACTTAACAATACCACCACATTGCAGTAAAATGCAATGTGGTGGTGTTTTATGTAAAAAGCCTAGCATATCCTACCAAAACTTAACTTATGTGTATCTTTTTATTCCAATTATTCGCCAACGGAGCGTGTGCTGTATGCGCCACAAGAATAACCCGGGCAGGGATCAAAATCACCGCAATAATTGTCGCACCAATCTTCAGGGCAAGCCTCGTAATTATAGGCGCAAATTTTACTAGTACATTCACGGTCCATAGAACAAGCCATCGGTTGAACCAAAAATTCCATAACAATACTCCTCTCCAAATTAACACATGCTAAGCTTAATACATGCTATGAAACAAAACTGTAGTTACTTCTTCTCTTCCAATTTTCGTGGCAGCTTGCTCATCAATTTATCCAGTGAATATCGGATCATATCACATTTCACTTCTCCATTTTGCAGTCTTTGACAGGGACATCCACCCATACAAACAGGAAGATATTTGCATGAACTGCACGGTTCTACTTCTGTTGGATCAAACAGCATATAACGATACAACTGTTTTTCATTGACACCTGCTTCACCGATGCGCTGAACACTTCTTTCAGAAATGCCAATATCATTCCAACATTTATACATCAGACCGTCTGCATCAATCACAAAAGAATTTCCTGTATCCGCACCGCAGTATTTGCTTTTAAGCATTGGATAAGCAGTCATCAGTTTCCCCGTTTGTTCCTGGAATTCATGCTCAATATCTGCAAATTCTTCCGGACGATAGCATTGCGCACTATCACAGCACCCATTCGTATCTTCTACCCTGGCCAGATAGGGCATCACTGTTGCTTCCAGTCCCGCTTCTTTTACAATGTCCGTAATCTGAGGTACATCCTTAATGTTGGTGCGATCTGTATTGACTCGCAAAACAATTCTGCCTTTGTATGTATCCTTGATTTCCTTCAAATTATGGACGATCACATCAAAAGTGGGACCGCCGCCAGCCAAGGGACGCCGCTTATCGTGTTGTTCGGCTGTCCCATCCAAAGTCACCTGAATACGGTCTACCTTCATATCATTCAGTTTGTTAGCCACTTCTTTGGTCAACAAATACCCGTTGGTAATCATACCTGCACTATACTGAATATTGTGCTGCTCGCATATCTCCAGAAACTTTTCTGTGAGAAATTCAATTACACTCAGAGCCAGCAGCGGTTCACCACCATACCACGCAATCGAAAGCCGAGTGATTTCATTAGCCTTGGCCTTCACAAATTCCACGATCTTATCCTGCACTTCCTGGGACATAGGCGGATGCTTTTGGGAATCTTTTTCATAGCAATAAACACATCTGAAGTTGCAATCAGATGTAGGGGCAATCGTCAGTCCCAGCCCTTTTGTGTTGTAGCGCGCATTGAGCATTCTGTACTTGATAGCATCCAGCTCGTTATAATCGTCATCCACGATGTATCCACCGTATTTGAGGTTTTTCTCAAACTCTTCATCCAGTGGTGCCTGGTGGTCTGCTTCAAAGGCCTGATACGCTGCGTACTGTTCCTTTTCAACCAACGCCAAGGCATTTGTCCTGGCATTGTAAAATACATGCTTCTCAGGATCTTCCTGAAAATCATAAATAAAATTGTAGTATGAAGGCTTCATATCTTCCCCGCCCTTCTCTATTTCAGATTTTTGTTTTTGAATTGATCCATTGCCTTAGGCACTTTCGGCTGATAAAACCACAATTCACAATTAGAATTAACCGATGCCTTTCCAAGTCCCATGGCCATCTCAGCCACACCTTTACAGACTTTCCGCGTTGCTTTTTTGCTCAATTTCATTGTTCTGCCTCCTATTTCTTCTTTCTTTTTCTTTAGCAATCAGCATAAAACTGGTTGCTGCAAAACATCCCATTGCCAAAGCATATGACAAATGAGAGAATTTTGTCGCTTTATTTCCTATCCAGACTATGCAAAACAAAAATGAAATTATAATGCGGCTTCTTTTCTTAAAAACATTCTTCTCTTTATTATTTAAAATTTTATTAGGTGTTTGAGCAGGAGCGCCCAACCAAATCCCCACGACAGAAAATAACATCAATCCAGTGGTCAGTTCTATTTTCCATGACAAAGGAATGTTCTGTATGCAGAAGAGAAAGGCACTAAGCACTATCAGCATAAAAAGACTACAAAGCAAATGGTTTGGGGCATGGACACCACCACAATTCATCCGCAATAAAGCAAACGCACTCAAAAAGCAAGCACATTCCCACACTCTTCCACTAATGATGGAGAAAAATACTACAAGCAAAAAATTGATAACGGTTGATAAAAATATCTCCAAGGAATATGCATAGGCTTCATACTCATGTTCTGAAATGATATTTATTTTTAAAAAAAATGATGATATGATGCAAGCAATTCGATTCAGCATAATGCTTCCCTCGTTTTTTTTGCATCGTATCATCAAAAAATAACCTTATTCAATAAAATGGGCACGAAATGTCCCTGTACGGGCATGAAATGTCAGTCCCGTTTTTGCAGCACACAATTTGCGGTAAAGCACTCCCCCTCCGGACAAAGTTCCAGGGTCCCTTGGTATTTTTTCACGATCTGCTCCACTGTCTCCAATCCAAAGCCGTGATTCTTCCGGTCTTTTTTCCGGGTAGCCAGCCGGCCCTCCTCATACTGAACCATGCCGTCAAATCCATTGCTCACCTGTACCATCAAAAACTGCTGGGTCTGCCGCACCTTTACATCGATCCACGGTTGACTGCACTTTGCCTGAGCTTCCACTCCATTGTCCAGCAGTACGGCCAGCAGCATGGCCACATCAAAAATTTCCACGCCGCATTCTGTCAGATCGCCGATCTGATAGCTCCAACGAATATTCTCTCCCCCTCGGCGCTTGGCATCCAGAATGGCATCGATCACATAATTCCCGGTATCCACCACTTTTGCGTCTTTCTCCATGGCTCCCAATGCCTGCTGAATCGTGCAGCACACCTGGGCTGTCTGTCCATTTTCCGCCATGGAAAAAAGGCTCAGCAAAAAGTTTTTCTGGTCATGACGCAGCCTGGCTGTATGACGATAGGACTGGTACAGCTCCCGATAATGCTGTTCCATCTTCTCCATCTGGGCATCCAGAAATTCCAGTTTGGCCTGGTCGTTTTCCATTTTTACCTGACGCATGAAAAGGAAAAAGACAAACACATTGGAAAAGAGCAAAAGGGATGCCGCCAACACTGAAGGCAGCAAATTTTCCGCTGCATCTCCCACGATCTGAAAAATACAAACAATGGTGGCCAGCGGCAAAACCATGAATCCGGCCAGCACAGTGCCGCGCATCCGCACCGGCCATTTCCTGGCGAAATAGCCCATGAGCTGCGTCAGCACAAAGACCAGACTCCGGCCAATGAGCAGGCCCTGGATGCGCTGGTATTCCAGAAGGCGATCCAGCCGGGCCCCTTCCACAGCCACCATCAAAAGGCCAGCGGCTCCTTCGGCCAGCACGCCGGTGAGGAACATGGTCACGGCAAGGAACAGCTTCCATAGGAGTTTGCCCTCATACGCCAAAGTGAGCAAAAAAGTAAGAGCCAGACCCAGAATAATTTTCCCGTACCCCACCGGCAAAACAATGGACAAGCATAGATATGCAGCGCAATAGCCCACATAGAGGAAAAAAATGATCCCCCGGCGCCATCTCTCTTTGAGAAAATAGCCATAGAACAGGTAGATGCACACCGCAGTCAGGGCATAACCGCACAAATTAGCCAGATACTCTGTCATGCTCTGCCACCATCCCCCAGAATATATTGGCCGTAGGCTTTGATCAACGGCTGCCGGTTTTGCTTGCTCAGGGCCAGTCTTTCCCCTGTCACGCAGCAAACCTGTTCTTTTTCAATCCTCTGAACAAAACGCAGATTGAGCAGAATACACCGATGAATCCGAAAAAATCCATGGTTGCGCAGCTGCTCTTCCATGCGGGATATTTTCCCCATCACCTGATAGTCCCGATCCCGGCCATGTACCAGCAGATATTTACCGCTGGACTCCACAAAAACAATATCGCTGGCTTTGACCGTGGTCTCTTCCCCTTTGTAATGAAGGGTTATGGTAAAATCCCGCCCGGACAGATATTCCATCGCACGGGTCACTTGCCGGATCAGTTCCTCTTGTTTCACCGGTTTCAGCAAAAATTGAAAGGGCGAGGTCTCCAGGGCCGCCGTGATATGCTGGTAGAAACTTGTGACAAAGATAATCACGCCATCTGGCAGCAGCTCTTTGATTTTGTGAGCGGTCTCCACTCCATTCAGTTGAGGCATTTCAATATCCAGCAGCAAAATCTGATATTTTTCGCCCCTTTGGATGGCTTCCACCAACTCCTGGCCGTTTTCATATCGATCTACTGTGGTGCCTTGGCCCGGGAAATTTTCCCGAAGTGTTCGCCCGATCCATTCTCCTTGGTTTACATCGTCATCACAAACTGCAAAACATATCCTGTCCCCCTCCATCCCTCAAAGCAAACGCAATGCTTAAACATGTCATCTTATCAATAACTCTTCAAAGATAATGTACCGAAAAAATACCCTAATGATCAATTCTTTTTACTCATAATCCCGGAGCTCTCTTCAACCTCTCTAAATTTTGCAAAATAATCCAGCCTCTTTTCCTCCCCCCAGCAGCATAATATATTTGACTTACAAACAGCCCATATGATAGGATAAAAACAAACAAATGTTCGTTTTTATCCTATCCCCTATCAGGGACATCCGCAAAGGAGGAAACCGGAGCATGAAAAACCGCACCTATATCGCCATTGATCTGAAAAGTTTTTATGCTTCGGTGGAGTGCCGGGAGCGGGGGCTGGACCCCTTGGACACCCATCTGGTGGTGGCGGATGAAAGCCGCACCGACAAAACCATCTGCCTGGCGGTGACCCCCTCTCTGAAAAGTTACGGTATTTCCGGTCGTGGAAGGCTGTTTGAAGTCCGGCAGCGCATCAAAGAAGCCAATGCAGGCCGGCGGCATGATGCACCGGGGCACCAGCTGGTGAGCTCATCTCATTTCCTTTCCCAGCTCCAGGCCGATCCCTCCCTTTCCATCGACTTCATCATTGCGCCGCCCCGCATGGCCTATTATATGGAATACAGCACCCGCATTTATCAGGTGTATATGAAGTACATCGCCCCGGAGGACATCATCGTCTATTCCATCGATGAGGTCTTCATGGATGTGACAAACTACCTTGCCGCCTACCGGCTCTCTCCCCGGGACCTGGCCCGGAAAATCATTCTGGATGTGCTGGAAACCACCGGCATCACAGCCACTGCCGGTATCGGAACCAATCTTTATCTGTGCAAAGTGGCCATGGACATTGTAGCCAAGCACATTCCGGCCGATCAATACGGTGTCCGCATCGCAGAACTGGACGAAATGAGCTACCGGCAGGCCCTTTGGGCCCACCGGCCCCTCACCGATTTCTGGCGGGTGGGCAAAGGCTATGCCAGAAAACTGGAGGAACACGGAATGTTCACCATGGGAGATGTGGCTCGCTGCTCCCTTACTGATGAGGACTTACTTTACAAATTGTTCGGCAAGAACGCAGAACTTCTCATCGACCATGCCTGGGGCTGGGAACCCTGCACTGTGGAAGCCGTCAAGGCCTACAAACCCGCTTCCAACAGCATGGGCTCCGGACAGGTGCTGCCAAAGCCCTACGATGCGGAAAAAGCAAAACTGGTGCTGCGGGAAATGGCGGACAGTCTTTCCCTGGATTTGGTGGACAAAGGCTTTGTCACCGATCAGCTGGTCATTACCATCGGTTACGACATGGAAAACCTCACCGATCCCCTCCGCCGGAAAACCTATTACGGCGAAATTGTAAAGGATCCCTATGGGCGGCCAATACCCAAGCACTCCCATGGCACCATTCCGCTGGGACGCTTCACTTCCTCTTCCAAACGGATCATAGACGCCGCCGGAGAACTATTTGACCGGATCGTTCACAAAAACCTTCTGATCCGGCGGCTGAACATCACCGCCAATCATGTGATCCAGGAATCCTCTGCCCCCTCCCCCCAAGGGGATTTCCAGCAGCTTGACCTTTTTACCGACTATTCCGCTCTGGAAGCCAAACACAAGCAGGAAGAAGAGGCGCTGGCCCAGGAAAAAAGAATGCAGCAAGCCATGCTGCATATCAAAAAGCGATATGGAAAAAACGCCATCCTCAAGGGAATGAACCTGGAGGATGGCGCAACGGCAAAGGAGCGGAACGGGCAGATCGGAGGGCACAAGGCATGAGCACAACTGAGAAATACGATGACATCATCCATCTTCCCCACCCTGTCTCGGAAAAACATCCCCGGATGTCAATGCTGGACAGGGCCGCCCAGTTTTCCCCTTTTGCCGCCCTCACCGGTTATGAGGAAGCCATTTATGAAACCGGGCGTCTGACAGAGGAAAGAGCAGAGCTGGACGAAGAGGAAAAAGCAATACTGGACAGAAAACAGCGGCTCCTTCTGGAAAAACTGGATGAGCGCCCTCCTCTCACAGTCACCTTCTTTGTTCCCGATGAGAAAAAATCCGGCGGCAGGTATATCACAAAAACCGGAAACCTGAAAAAGCTCCATCCGCTGGAACGATGGATGCTGCTGACAGACGGCACAAAAATTTCCCTGGAGGATGTGAAAAATATAGAAAGCCCCCTTTTCTGCCATGGGTTTTAAATTTCGCATCTCCATAGGGCAAATAGATATATGGCTTCTTTTGCTCTATGTTTATGCTGCTCTAAACAAATCCACCCAACCTCTTCCATCAAGAGTCAATAGAAGAACCATTCTACGAAAAACAAATCATCTATTCTATGAACCATAAATAAACTGAGAGTCATGACCCCCGGCTAAGCCGGGGGCTTGAGTAAGCCCTAGAAGGGCATCATACCGGCAAGCCTCTCAAGAGGCACTGAAAGATCTACCACTTGCATCACTTGCCCCACAGCCCGTAAACGGGCACTCAACACACTAAATCATCCCTTATGTTATAAGGAGATCGTTATTACTCTTTTCTCGCTTCGCTCAATGCTTGAAGCTAAAGCTTTTTTACTCTCCCCAGCAGAGCTGAGGGTTGTCATTTCGCTGAAGCATACAATACAAAAAAGTCACGCTTTTTAGAAAAAGCGTAACTTTTAACCCGCTATTTTATCAGGAAACCAGATTGATTAAATCTTCAAAACTTGTTACCACATCATAAGTGTTGCTGTTGCTGATGGCCGCAAAATGTGCTTTGGCACACTCGATCTTGGCTTCTTCCATACCACGCAGCTCCATTGTGTCATTGCCTCCCTTGGTCTCCACTACGAAATAGACATGCTTCACAGTGCCTTCGTGGAAAGCAATGGCTCAGTCCGGACTATATTTCCCTACTGATATAGTGATGAGGTCGTGTCAAGATTTTTTCGCACTTTAATTCGCAAACTATGTTGCAAATGAAATCAGCCGGCAATGAAGGCATCCTCATCGGTAGAAGTAGACAGTACACTGCTGGTACTTGGCTCCAGGGAATACTTCTCCTACAACCGCCAGCATACCAAGGCACTTGTCGCCAACAATGAGTTTCATTCCGTCCAGACCACACCCGCGGAGCCATTGAAAGAAATTGACTCAGCGGCCTTGTCTTCCTTCATATCCTCAGAGGCCCCCAGAACCTTATGATATCCGTTCTCATTGATCGCAGTTGCCACAAGAATAGCAACATTTTCAAATCAATGATAGCAGTTTCAAAAGAGATTCTTTTGAGCTTAGGCACCTTGAGGGTGGCATCTCTGGAAGTAGAAGTGGTGGTGAGGTTGAAGTTGTAGTGGCCGCTGCGGTATCCCTAGCGCTGATCGTTACACTCGTACCAAGCCGCTTAGGTCAACTTCCCTGCCTCGGTCTCCAGCGGCTCGTTGAGAGTCCTCCCCCCTTGAGATGGCCCTTTATAACTTCCTCGTTTAGCTGTACAATCTTCTCGAGCATAGTTTGCTGTCTCTTTTCGAATGGTGTATCGCGACTTCATTCTACCCGAGATCTGCAAACTATATCTCATTTTTTTAGCGAAATTTATTCTACCTGACCAGATACTTTCCATTCTCAAGTATGTCAAAATGTGTTGATGCCTTGTGTTTTCCAAACTCATACACTATAATATTTTACAGTTTCTCCCCGATGTCTGAGGTGGCAGCATTGGAGACTTTGTAGTTGATCTTGCAGTATAGGAATAAGCAGGTGTATAACATCGAACATAGATTTACAGAGAGATGTAAGGAGAATACATATGGGGGCAAATAAAATAACATGGGAACAATTTGCAGTTTGTAGCAACGAGGCACAGAGTATTAACCACCGATTTGAGGATCTATCTAGGCAACTGTTTGTTTACGAATTTTTAAAAGGCAACAAAGAATGTCGTCACCTCCATAGCAATCCTAATAACCCTGGGATAGAATCCGAACCAGTATACGATGAAATAAATCACAAATGGATTGGCTATCAAGCAAAATTTTTCCAGCGTGATGTAGATTATAGTCAGATCCAACATTCTGCAAATAAAACCGTAAAATATTATAAGGGAAAGATAGATCTTGTATACATATTCTGCAATAAACCTATTACTTCAACAAGCGAGAGCTTTATCCGAATTGAGTCGATATTTAATGATGCAAATATAAGTGTCAAGTTAATTACAGATTCAGCAATACTCGATCTGGTAAGGAAGTACCCCAATTTGGCACTTTACTATTTTAAACAGCACTCCTTCGATCAAATGTGGTTTAATATACATACACAGGATGTTGTTGCAAAACTAGGAGATCGATATAACGCTTGCTTTAATGTTGATACTCACCCATCTCTAGCCGTTTCTTTGTTTGTGCATGATGGCGATGCAGTTGCATATCTGAATAAGAAAAAAAGGATATTATTAAACGATGTAGAGAGCTTAGACTGGCGTTATGATGTTTTTGCTGAATTTAAAAAAGAATTGAAATCAGCAGTATTAAAAATCCCAGATATTACAGGTGAAGATATAACGGCGTGCCTGCAGTGGGATGACATTATACAAAAAGCTATTGGTCAAAGCCTGGCCGAATTTGAATCATCGATTGACAACTTGAAGAAAGAACTTAAGAGATTAACTTCAGATAACAAGGAAACAGATGCTTATGGACGAAAGCAGCAAACATACGAAATATTAGAGAAAATTGAATTGCTCACGAAACTGTGCTCTATTGCAAAGGCTCTGACACTGACAAAGCGTGAAAAAGCTCTTATTCAATCCAACATCTTGATTTTAGAGGGAAAGGCTGGCGTAGGAAAATCTCACCTTCTTGCTAATGAGACACATAAATTTCTGTCATGTGAGAAATGGGCCTTGTTGCTTCTCGGGGGAGATTATTTTGGTACAACTCCGATTCCAGAACAAATATGTTCAGAACTTGGGGTTAAATGCTCATTTGCCGAAATGTTAGAAATATTAAACACCGAAGGTGAAAAGTCTAACTATATAGTTCCCGTCTTCATAGATGCATTAAACGAAACATGGCATCATGATTTGTGGAAAGCTTATTTGCCAAAATTATTTAACCACATACAAGATTTGAAGCATCTTCGCCTGGTAATTTCGTTTAGAACCGAGTATCGAGAAGCATTGATTGAGGCTGCGGGATCGGCAACGCCTGGTGTAATCCAAATTGAACACAATGGCTTTGCAGAGGAATCATTTGAAGCAACCAAGCGTTTTTTAGATTATTATAATATTCCTTTTACACCGGTACATATGTTCAATCAAGCAATAACGAACCCTTTGTTTTTGACGCTATACTGCAAAACATACCAAGATGATGATATTGATTTGCCTTTGCTGTATGACAGGCTTCTGAGTGTTGCAAACAAAAATATACACAAAGCTATGCGAACCGCACTGCACAACCTTGGATATGATCCTTCTATGGATATAACTACATCAGTTATTATGAGTCTGGCTGAATTTATAAACTCTACAGGCAAACGGCAGTTTTCCAAAAGTGAGTTAAGCGCCCTGAGTGTTTGGCAGGAAAATGGAATTAAGGCTCCACCATTTGTGCAATACATGGTGAGAGAAAATATACTCCACAGTCACATGCACATAGACGACGAAGTGTTTTCCTTTTCCTATGACCAGATGAATGACTATTATTGCGCAAAACAAATTATGAACCAATGTCACTCGAAAGCGGAACTATATGAATATATGAGAAATAATATTTTGTGTATTCAAGAAAAGAAAGTAACCGCATATCAAAATATAGATTTGTTTACATATGTGTGTGCACTATATGCAGACATATATCATGAAGAGTGTATTGACATAATTGATAGCATCGATGATGAACAAGATAGAGAGTATGTGTTAGACGCATATATTGCGTCGTTTAAGTGGAGAAATAGCCGGAATACGAATCTTGCTTCTTTTCTTCATTTGTGTGAGAAATATAGTGCAGACTACAATTTAGTATGGGACATATTTATTATGAACAGCTTAAAGAAGGAAAGCTGCTTTAACGCCGACGGCCTGCATACTGTTTTAAACAAATATTCCTTGAATCAGAGAGACAACAAGTGGACCATATATATCAATGGCATGAACTTCCACTCCGAGCACAGGCTAGTGCAAATAATCCAAATGTATAGCGAAGGAAAGGGGCTAGCATTTACCGATTCTCGACAGGTTGAATTACTGCTTACTCTATTTGGATGGATATTGACATCGTCAAACAGATGGTTACGGGATACTACCTCAAAAGCAATGGTAGAAATTTTAAAACAAAATTTTGGCATGGCTGAAGGGCTACTGCGCAAGTTTCAAACCGTAAATGATCCATATGTAATTCAACGCATGTTTGGAGTTGTGTGGGGCGCTTGCGTCAAGAATGAGCACACTGACAAAGCAGTATTCCAGTCACTTGCAAATTATATATATGAAGAAATATTTTCTGCCAAAACAGTGTACCCTGATATTCTCTTGCGTGACTATGCACGGCTAATCATCGAACGATATATATATGAAAATCCCGGTGACAACAATTTCCGTATTTCCACTTTGATGCCCCCTTATGCTTCTGATCCCATTCCACAAACAGAGGATCAGGGCTACTTGGATAAGGATTATGGAAAAGGCCTGAGGTATCTGATCCATTCCATGCAGTTTCAAGAGTCGGGATGGTACGGAGATTTTGGAAGGTATGTCTATGAAGCTGCATTAAATGATTTTGATGTAGATCACAGTTTAGTATTTAACTACTCTGTTTCTTATATCATAAATTATTTGGGGTACAAGGATGAATTGTTCGGAGAATATGACGCTTATCTTCAAAGTTTTAATTATGATCGCCATAATACCGGAAAAGTCGAAAGAATCGGCAAAAAATATCAATGGATAGCGATGTACCATGTTCTGGCAAGAATTGCGGATCATTATACAAAGAAACATCCGTTTTCTTCCGGCGACATTGAACCACAGGTCTATTACGGACCTTGGGACCCATATATACGAGATTTTGATCCATCATTGAACCAGCATTTCATGTCTACTGGTGATCTTCCGCTATTTCTAAACCAAGCAAATATAGAACAGAACATTGCAAGTGAAACCGAAGTACCTCTGTTATCCGCAAAAGATGAACTTGCTTGGTTGAGAAAGTATCCCTCTTTTTTTGAGGCTCAAAGGCAACAAATAATACTCAAGGATTCTAATGAAACGGCCTGGGTTGTGTTATCAAGATATGCCGACACAAGACAGTCAACTCAGGATAAGCTTCAAATCTGGAATTGGCTGTATGGATACTTGGTTACAAAAGACCAATATACAGCTTTAATGAAGTGTAGCGATAAGGAGATGGATTTGCTTGCAGGAGATATTTCAAATATCCCCGGAACATACAAGATATTCTGTCGAGAATACCCCTGGGCACAATCCTGCACGGACTTACGGCGCTATGCTTCCACTCCTCTGAAAATAAAAACAGGAGAAAAGCAAACTATTTTGCAAATTCGACCAAAACTTGAGTATAGGTATACTGATGATTCTTCCGAAGAAAACGACTCAAAGATTCAAGAAGATAATAGTGCGAAACAGCAGGGTTCAGTTACATCCAACTCTTATTTATCCAACTTGAAAATTTCTATAACGGAAGAAACTGTACCGACAGAAGTTGATATAGAAGATGATTTGGGTTCTATGATCAACGCTTCTGTAAATATAATGTGGGAAAACGAACTTGATGCGTCAAAAAATGAGACCCTTTCTTGGTATGCTCCTTGTGCAGAAATAATTGACACCTTGAAACTACGCTACGGGGAGTGTGATGGGGCGTTTTATGATGAGGATGGAAGGCTAGCAGCCTTTGATACATCTGTAACGGGAGAAAAAGTGGGCCTTGTTGTTAGACAAGATTTGCTCGATAAGTTCTTGGAAGAATGTGGATTGCATTTGGTTTGGTTTATAAAAGCAGCTAAAGAAATTCACGGTCACGATAACCGTATTCAGAGATTTACTGATTGGAGCGGACTTTGGTTATACGGAAACAACGCAGCCATTGGGAAAATGTATATTGTCTCAAACTTTGATGGTTCCGAGACAGATTAATCAACGGAACCACTCCCTATTATGCCTATACCTGCACCGATTGGATGGATTGTGCGGGCATCTGAAGCCTCTAGTGGAGCGGAGCCATTCGTCCGACCATTCCAGAGAAGAGCATAAATCCAAGGAAGTAGTATGTGAGCTGTTTCCAGGGAAACTAGTACAATCCGTTGAGTGGCTTTCTTTGTTAACAGCGTACTAAAACCACGGAGGTGTGAAAAAAGTATGGCATCCACTGCTGGGGTGGCCGAAGAAATTGGCTGCACACCCAGCCACAGACCTCCGTGGAACGCCTAAACACCCCATGGCTAGAAAGAAATGCTGGAAAGCAATCGAACTGGAGCATACAGCATGGATAAAAGCCAAAATAATTAGAAAAAGTTTCTTTTCTTCTTGGAATGAGACCGTCCTAAACTTTTTGTAAACCTCCTGTGTGGTGTAAAATAGAAACACCGCACAGGAGGTTTTGTATATGACCATAAAGAGGTAACCATCCAATCTCTCGGCGCATAAAAAGGCCGTCATCTCAGCGATAAGGTACAATAAGTTTCGCAAATTGAAAAGTA
>OGGQ01001985.1_pt1 | contig 24142 bp, 20 predicted proteins | sample 1571191 | NCBI WGS metagenome assembly OGGQ01 (sample SAMEA2582061, study PRJEB24529) | metagenome | biome: Human gut stool | place: China | collected 2011
CCGCCTCGCCCAGCAGCTTCGCTAGCAAGCAGAAGGTCTTGCCGGTGCCCGCCTCACCCTTGATGCGCACCAGGGTGCTGCGGGCCCCTCGGCGGGGGTGTTCCAGAATGGCCTGTTGGTCGGGGGTGGCCGTACCGGATCCATCCAGCATTGCATTCAGGTAATCGGCCTCGGTCATGATGTACTTCATTAGGGCCTGCCTTTCTTGAATTCGACTCCCGAAGACGGACGGGGCGGCGGAGGGCCGCCCCTGTACCTTGCGATGTGGCGATCGCTGAGGACGAGGAGAATGTTACGAGGAAGGAAATTCACGTCCGTAAGATTTACGGATAGAAGGGAGCCGAAGAAGCGATGTCCTGTATGGGCTTGGAGGGGAAGAAACACCAAGACGCCTCCCGTTAGCCCTACGACATGAATGCGCACTCAGGCCCCACCGCTTTCAAGCTGTCCGCACCCTAACAAAATCGCATATAAAAGAGCAGCGGGCCCGCGAGAGTCACGGGCCCGCTGCTTAGCAACAAGAGTTCTTTAGCCTACTGATAGGTCACCGTATATGTAAAGGTAGATTCTTTGCCCTTATCGACCCCGTATACACCGCGCAACTTTACGGTGAGAGTCGTCGTTCCCTTTCCTTTAAACACCAAGCAGGCGCGCCCATATGGCGGAACATCGAGCTTATCATCGTATTTCTCATTAGCTACGTAGTTGCCCGAGCCAGTGCCGTCGAGCATAACGTTTTGGTTGCTGGATGTTATACTCACAATTTCGCTGCAGAATGCTTCGAAATACACTGCATCGGTGCCATTTTCCTCAGAAATGGTGAACTGTTGTCTGGTCAATCCGCAGGTCGCATATACACAACCGGTATACCAACTGTTAGCCATGTTAGGCGCGCGAGTCTGCCCTCCGTCCGCTAAAGAAGAGGTACCGTGAATGAGAGCATAAGCCTGAGCGTCCCAGGTCTGAGGTGTGTAAGGTTGCACCAAAATGAACCCCGGAGTCGCATCAACGAGGTACTGCTTGCCGTCAATCCAGACCACATCGTTATGATGATTGCCGATGCCACCAAAACTTACATTGTACCAGCGCTCCATCGTCATAGCGTCTTGGAATACGCAGCGAATTCCCAGGTCGTTGCAGAAATCAGCAAGCATAAGATTGCCAGCGAAGCAATCACCCGAACCAGTCAGGTACAACCCCCGACCAGAGGAAGACTCAGTTGAGTACGGATAGCTAGAGATCATCTCAACGAGTGTGTACACCTTGTCGTATTCGCTCATGTCTGCGTTTAAATTCTCTTTAATCCACTGCGCACGCCAATCCGCATACTCATCGCCTACGATAGCAGTCACGGTAATATTGCTGCGTACATTGGAGAAACTACGATCCCAGCCCTTGAGATAGTAGCCTTTTCCCAGCTCAAAGGTTGGCGCGGTTACGTTACCGCCGGCCTTCACCATCTGGGTAGAGAGGGTGCTTGACGGATACGTAAAAAATCCGTTGCCCAGGTTGGTGGGTTTAAGATAGTGGGAGTCGCTCACCTTGAATACAACCCGATACGAGATCGTCTGATCGGATGAGGAGCCATTATTCGAACCTGGTACCCATGCGCCGTCGGGACCTACCCAGTAGTTCCCGACCCACTGGTTTGTAACCATACGACCAGAAGCATTTACGTAGTAATTGCCCACCCATTTGCTGGAATCCATCACGCCAGAGCTGGCCATATGATACCAAGAGCCATTCACCTGCTGCCACCCAGTAGCCATCGCGCCCGAGTCCTTGAGGTAGTACCACTTGCCCCCGAGCTCTTTCCAACCCGTGGCCATAGAACCCGATGAGTTGAGGTAGTACCAGGACCCACCGACCTTCTGCCAACCAGTGGCCATGGCACCGGAGGACTTGAGATAGTACCACTTACCATCCACTTTCTGCCACCCCGTGGCCATGGCACCCGACGACTTGAGGTAATACCACGTGCCACTCACCTTCTGCCAGCCGGTCTTCATCCAGCCCGAGCGGTCGAACAGGTACCACTTCCCGCCGATCTTCTCCCAGCCGGAATGGGCATAGCCGCCACCAGAATAGGAATACCACCACTTGGCACCGGACTGCTGCCATTTCCCCGTCTGGGCGGCATAGGCCGGCTGAGCCTCACTGGAGGCCTGCACGACCGCTGCGCCCACGCCCAAAGTGGCGACAAGGGCCACCACAAGCGCGATACGTCCGAGCAGCCCAGACCGCTCTTTCGCGATTTCCATGATCCTTCTCCTTTTGCGTTTTCGAGAGATGCGGCCGCCCCGTCTGCAGCAGGGGCGACCGCGAGCAGAGCCTTTATCGCGTCGCGTCCCAGAGACCGCTGCTGTTCACGTGGTACTTTCCGATCCACGTGTTGGTCGCCATGGCGCCGGACGAGGTAACGTAGTAGTTGCCAATCCATTTATTGGCCTGCATGACACCAGAGCCATTTAGATAGTACCAAGAATTGCCAACTTTCTGCCAACCCGTAGCCATAGCTCCCGAGGAGTTGAGGTAGTACCAGGAACCTCCAACTTTTTGCCAACCAGTGGCCATGGCGCCGGACGATTTAAGGTAGTACCAGGAGCCGCCAACCTTTTGCCAGCCCGTAGTCATGGCGCAGGAGTTGTTAAAGTAATACCACTCCCCGTTAACCTTCCACCAACCAACAAGCGCGGTTTCCCCAGGCTGAAGACGACTCCCCTCGTCACCTTCCGCGCGGAAGCGATACCAGTTGTTACCTATCTTCTTCCAGCCAGACACCGGCACGCCTGATCCATCCAGATAGTTCCAGAGCTCTTCGCGATATCGGCAAGGCACCCAGCAGTTGGTCGACCACGCACCAGACTTGTCGAAGTAGTAATACTCCCACTCGCCGTCCCAGTCGTCGGAGACCGGAACCCAGCGCCAGCCATTCTCGACCATTTCTCCGTCTGTGTCGAAATAGTACCATTTCCCATTGAGCTTCTTCCAAGTGACGCGAGCCATATCGCCCGAAGCATTGTAGTACTTCCAGCAAGCAGCACGAGCGCCGGACGTGTCTATCACATGACTCCCCCGCCACCAGCCAGTAACCATCCAACCCTGATTATCGAATTGGTACCATTTGCCGTTGATGAACTCTTCTTCGCCCTTAACAATCGAGCCCGATTCATCAATGTACTGCCATTTGTCGCCAACCTGCTTCCAGCCCGCTTCGGCGGCATAGGCAGGCTGCACTCCAGCGGTGGCCTGCGCTATCACCGCAACCGCGCTCAAGGTGAGGGCGAGCACGAGTGCGAGAGCAGCACGGCCCAGCAGCGACGAATGCTCCTTCGCCATTTCCATTGTCCTTCTCCTTTCCTAAGGAATTTCCTGCATCTATCTACACCTGCGCTCGAACTCCGCAGGAGAATCCGACTTAAAAAATGTGACACTTTGCCGTGAACGCTAGACGTTTTCGATCACGCGCTCGAAGGTCGTCTGCACCCCCAACGGTCTTAGCGTCGCAATTTCGCATTAATGCCCGCGAGAGAATCGGCCGTCTTGCTTGCGCTTTGCGCCATACGGTTTGTGTTCCCGGCAACCTGCCCCATGCTGTTTGCGATGGAGGCCGTGTTGTTGACCATGCGGCCACTGTTGACGGCCGTAACGGTATTGGCCGCCGCATTAGCGAAACCAGTGACGACCTGCAAGGCCTGCAACCGATTGTTTTCCGCCATGCGAGCGTCGACGGTCTCCCTCAGCTGAGCAGCAAGCTGCGTCTGACGGGCTGCCTCGGCTTCCATATGGTTGCGATGCAGATATTCTTCGTACAGGTTTACTGCTTCTTTGAGCGTGTCGGCCCGCTGATTGTCGACGGCTTTCGCGAAGAAGGACGCTGCATCCACCGAGACGTAGCTGGGCGGATACCAGGGTTCGACTTCGGCCTCCCACGCCAAACGGGCCATCTCCATCTGCTGCGCCAGATCGTTGAGCCGCTCGACCGTATGCTGATTGTGGCAGACCGCGTTGTCCATCTGACGCGCAAACTCGACTTCCTGCTCGGCACGAACCACATCAATGCGCTCGTTGTCCCTTCGAATTGACTGGTTCACCACCCTCTTGATGATGAAGGCGATAACAAAAGGGCCAACGAGCGTCACAATGGTCACAATGAATCCGCCTATCAAACGCACCACGTCATTGCCCCAGGCTGAGAACTGGAAAGCCTGGGTAAGTGCTGGATTCACGCACGCAATGATGGCAACGAAACCGATAAGGAGACACAAGAGAAACTTTCCCGCGCCCTTCCACTCTTCTTTCTTCTTTGTCGCGGGAGGAAGTGCAGGGATTTGGTAGATGATGCCGTCCCTTAAAGCGGCATCCTGCTGCTGCATACCCACAAAGTCATTGAGTATTTGACAAGCGCGGTGCAGATTGACTTGCAGGTCTTCTCGGGTAGTAGGTTGCGTCATGCGGGCCTCCTTGCGTGCGGTTGCAGGCGGAAGCCCCAATGAGGAGAGCGTCCACCTCGATTGCCACATCGCAAAGCCTCTGCATACACAAGTAAGCTCTGAACGGAGACGCTCCCCAGCATCTCTTGCTCATGCATGCAGAGGTAAGCCCTTAGAAGGGCAGGCTATTACGATGTGGCGTTGACGATTGTAGCACGGAAGCCTGAGGGGTGCCTAGAAGCCACTCCTCTTACGTCCTTGACGGGCGGTCAAAGTGCGACCACTCCGCGAGATTGTCGAATATGAGCTTTTCCACCATCCTCATCGCCTCGGGTGCGTCGGAGGCAACCTGGGCCAGATCCTCAAGATCATCGGGCAGAGCCATGGTGAGGAACAATGGGGTTGGCTCGCAGCGCCAAGCAACCTGCTTTGCATCTCGCTCAAGATGGCCTTTGAAAGTGAGGAGTTCAGGATCGGCAGTCGTGTTAACGAGAGCGACCGAGATAAAGGCAGGATTGATCATCAGCTCGGCACGCCAAGGACCACTCACGTAATCTTGCTGAATCGCATCATCGAATAGGGTCAGATCTTCTTTAAGAACGAAGGGGCTGAGAGCCATAACTATTCCTTTCTCTCTCGCGGCGAACGAGCGCCTTCCAAAACCCGCGTCTTGGCCTCTCACCCGAACACCGAAAGAAGTGCCTAGAAATCATCTTCGGCGAACAGGGCGCGGAAGCGTTCGGGGCAGTTGGCGGGCGCAAACACGTTCGTGGCCCGATAGAACGCCAGGCTGGTGTTGAACTGCGGATCGGTGGCGCATTCGTCGCGGAAGGCAATGAGGGCATTGGCCACGGTGCGGGCCGGCGAGGACTCGGGCGGCAGCACCTCTACGCTCATGTTGTTCAGCTGCGTGTCGCTGGCGCCGGGACGCTCGCGCACCAGTGGGAAAGGCAGAAGGCCCAAATCGGGCTGGTCGCTGCGGCGCACGATGCCCAGAAGGAAGGGCGGCCGGCCGAGACACCGCACCTTGTCCCAGGTAGAGGGGCTGCACCACACGTTCAGGGGATGCTCGCCTTCCAGCAAATCGAGACCCATCAGGTACAGGCCCGCACCTGTGCGGTCGTCCAGCGCCAAGGGCACCAGTACGTCGGCATAAGCAGCGGGATCGTCCATGAGGGCGTACCACAGTTGAACGATTTGGGAATGCAGAGCATCCACGGGAGTGGCGGGGGCAGAGTCGGCAGCTGCAGGAGCGCCCTTCGGATCGCCGGCGCCAGCGGCGTAATAGCGCTCCACCAGGGCAACGGGCACATCCCTCAGACGCGGCTTGGGAGAGGCGGCCACCACCGCAGGGGCGGCAGAAGCGGCCACGACGCCCCCGGTCGGCCGGAACGCCTTCTCCTCGGCTTGGCAGGTGCGGCGGTCTTGCTCGGCTGCGGGGTAGCCTGCGTCGTACAGCCATGCCTCGGCCTCGGCACCCACCAGGCAGGCAACGAGGCGTTCATACTGATCGCCTTCTAGACAGAACGGCGGCCAGGCGGCCGTGCGCTGCTTGGCGTAGTCGGCCTCGGCCAAGGCGCGACGCGTCTGGCATTCCTGCGAGCTGCCGAGCGCCGTGGCCCCTGCGGCAGCATCCAGAGCACATTCCATAATGCGCTCGCACAGGTTGCCGCGGCGGCGCGCCGCCGTGCCGTCGGGCGTGGAGGCTAGGGCCATCTCGGCCTGGCGGCGCAGCTCCTTCGGGGCCAAGGGCGGCTGGGGCTTTAGGTACCCGTGGAACACTAGCCATCGCTGGGCCTCCAGCGCGTCATCGGCGCCCATCAGCTGCTTCAGGCGCACGCGGAATGCCTGGCTGTGCTCCTCGTACTTGTAATCTCCCAGCTGCGAACACAACGGCTCAGCGCGGTGGGCACGATAGTCGTCACGCAAAAATTCCAAGACACGCTCGCGCAGACCAGCCATGCTACTCACCTTCCCTGGCCAGACGTGCACGCATCCGACCCATCAGGTACACCGCCTCATCAGCCGTGGCCTTACGAGCCAGCAAGCTCTTGCCCTGCTGCACCAGCACCGTTTCCGCAGCGCGTTCTACCCGCTCGGCGAAATCGGCGGGGCAGCCGGGCCCTTCGAAGAACTCCTTGCGGAAGGCGCGGTAGCTCTGGCAGAGCTCCTCGGCCTCGCTGAAACCAGCACACCAGGCATCTAAACGCTCTTGGATGTGCTGGTGCCGAAGCGCCTCCTCCCGAGCAGCAACCTGCGTGGCCTGCACCTCCCAGGGTTGCATGCGCGCAGCCTGATCGATCAACTCATTCCAGTGCGTCTGCACCGCCGCTCGGTTTCGCTCGGCCACTTCGGCGTCCACCGTACCATCGGCCACAGCCGCGTCCAGCTCGTCAGGCGACAGGGGGAACAGCTGCGCCGTGCGCGCCTCCTCGGAGAACAGCTCGGGATCGAGCCCTGCCGCCCACGCCCGCAGATGATCGGGGATAAAATCGGAGACGGAAACGCCGGCCAGCACCAGATGCACGTCGTCCATCATTGCGAAGAAATCATCGGGACGAGGCACGCCCTCGGCCAGGTAGTCGGTTCCGTCGTAGAGCTCTTCCAAAAGCAGCAGCCGCTCGCGCCCCCGATGGCGCTGCACCGAGCGACCTAGGGCCACGATGTCGTCGATGGTGCCCGCGTACCACGGGGTGGCGCCTACCAGGGGCACCGCGCAGGCGAAGAACGCCGCCAGCAGCGCCTCGTGCTCATCGTCTTGCGCCGGGGGCACGGCATCGAGGCCGCTGCCTCGGTAGTCGCCGAACCGACCGGCATCCTTCAGGGCGTCGATGGCCCCGTTCAGAGCATCCGCCTCAACCAGGCGCTGCACCAGGGCGCGGCGTCCTTCGAGCGTGGGCTGAGCCAGCTGGCCCAGGGGCGTTCCGCGGCCGGTGAGCAGCGACTCCACCTCCTCCATGCGCTCGCGCAGCTTCTGTTTGCGACGCAGGACCAGGGAAAGCTGCTCTACGGTGAGGTTAGGGTTGCAGGCCATGGGGCGCCTTTCGCTCGGACCCCGCAGATCGGGGCGCTTCGTTGGGTGGCTTGTATTGTAGCGCGTCGGGGCGCAGGGCGATGGCGGGCGCCCCGACCAGGCGCCCGCTCCTACTCTCTGCGGCTAGAACGTCTCCAACTGCCAGCCGTCGTCCGCCTCAGGCAGCTGCGAGTAAGCGGGATGATCTTCCAGCCGGTAACGCGGCAGCAGGCGGCCGCCCGAACCGTCCTCGTAGAGGAAGACGGTCCCCACCGGCATCTTCAGGATACGATCGGGCAGACAGTTCGACAGCGCGGCAATGTAGTTCACCGTGGCCAGATCGTGGCCGCCCAAGTACAGGATATGGGCGCAGTTGTTCACGATGGTGTGCGCCCGCGCCGCGCCGTACAAGGCCTCCAGCTGCGTGAGACTCTGCAGCACGATGCTCACCGCGATGCCGCGCGAGCGGATGACCGACGTGATGTTGTCGAAATCGGGGATGACGGAGCTGGCGGCGAAGTCGTCCAGGTACAGGCGCACCGGCACCAGCAGTCGATTGTCCGGGCACCACTCGTCGGCAAAGCGGCACAGCTCGCTTAAGGCCTGGGCGTACAGCAGGTTCACCAGCTTGTCCATGGACCGATCGGTGTCGCTCACGGTGAGAAACAGCGCGCAGCGGTCGGTGGCCAAGCGCTTGAAATCGATGCGCTGCGGGTGACAGTACAGATGATCCAGGGCGGAGAAGGCGAAGGGGCTGAGGTGCTGGGCCGCGATGCCCACAATGCTGGCGAACATTTTGTCGGCCGCCGCGCAGCTTAAGGTAGTGGCGAACTTGCGCACGAACAGACTCTCGGAGTTTTCCGCCTGCACCTGCTTCAGGGCCTTCTCCATCTGCTCGCCGCCGGCGCTGATGACGCGATTGAACACGTTGCCCAGGTTGTGCTGGCGAGTGGGCATCCATTCCACGGCGTAGGCTATCATGGCCTCCACCAGCGTGCAGGCCGCATGATCCCAGAACGGGTCTTTACCGTTTTCCACCGGGCACAGCGTGTGGGCGATGCGCAGCACATCCTGCTCGTGCAGCTGGCCGGTGAGAGCGTCGGTGCCCACGAAGTCGAGCGGATTGTAGCCCACCGTGCTGCGTTCCACGTTGGCAAAGTCGATGGACATCACCTCGTAGCCGCAGTCTGCCAGAACCGGACCCACCTCGTGCAGCAAGTTGCCCTTGGTGTCGGTGATGATGAAGCTCTCGGGGGCGTTCTTCTCAGGCGCGAGCGCGCTCTGCAGCAGATTGGGCTTGATGTAGCTGCGGGTTTTGCCAGAGCCCGTGGGGCCGATGATGAGGTCGTTGTTGTTAAGGCCGGTCTTGCGCGTGTCGTTGGACACCAGCGCCCCTTCGCCCAGAACGCGGAAGGATTCGTCGGCCCACGAGTCGGAGTCGGCGGGGCTCGGGCAGAGCTGGCGCCCGAAGAGGCCTTCAGTCGCTGACCTTGCAAGGTCAGCTAGTTCGGCCTCAAGCTGAGCCTGAAGCACCGCGACTTCATCGTCATCGCAAACCGACTCGGTGGCATAACTGCTCATTAGGGAGTCGATGTCGACATCAAGGTCTTCGGTGAGATCTTCCATGGTTTTCCTCCTTTGAACGGTCAGCTACAGAGCGGTGATCACGCGGTCAGCCAAGCCGAAGGCCACGGCCTCGTCGGCTTCGTAGTAGGAGTCGTGGGCCGTGACCCGCAGCACCTCCTCCAGCGTCTTGCCGGTGTGCTCGGCAAGCACCTGGCCTATGATGTCGCGGATGCGCATGAGGTTGTCGCTGAGGGCCTTCAGCTCCAGGGCGCTCCCGCCCGGCTGCGCCAAGGTGAGGGGGTCGTGAATCATGACCTGAGAATGGGGCAACATGTCGCGCTGGTCGCCGGCGACGAACAGCAGCGCCCCCATACTGGCGGCCAGCCCCAGGCACACCGTGCGGATGGGACAGCTGACGGCCTTCATCACGTCGTACACCGCCAGGCCGCTTTGCACCGCGCCGCCGGGACTGTTGATGTACAGCGTGATTTCCGCATCGGGATTTTCCCGCTGCAGGTAGCGCAGCTGCAAACACAGCGCATCGGCTGCCGCGTCATCGATGAGGCCGACGCATTGGATCTCGCGCTGGCGCAGCATCTCGTCCTCGATGCGGTACGAGCTAATGCCGCCGCTGGTCTCGCGCAAAATAAGAGGGGTGGCTGCCATGGATGCTCCTGTCTTCTCGGCGGGCAGCGCCCGCGCCGTTCGTTGCAAGGAGCATTATGGGAGGAGGAAAATCATGATCCGTAAGATTTACGGATGAAAAGGTTGGAGATGACGAACGGACCAGCGGCCGCTCCTGCAACAATCGGACGTCGGCCGCAAAGCCTCCAGTTGGCAGCACGAACGAGAAACTGTTTTTCTAGATTCCACGACCGGGATCCGGGGAAAGTGTTACGATAGGTTCAACGCCATCCCTAGAGGATTAGGAAGTCGGAGCCGGTGTACCCGAGCGTTCTCGGGAGCCGGCTTCGGCGCTTTTTGGGGCTATAGTTCGATTTCGGTCACAAAAACGTTTTCAGCGATCTGGCCCCATTCGTCGCTCCACGCCTTCGAGGAAGCAGCATCGCATGCGTTGTCGCCGAATGCGCCCAAAATCTGATCGGCTATCCACAGCCGATGTTCGGCCTGGGGGTCCTGGAAGCTGAGAACGATCTCCTTAACAAACGCGCGCCTCTTCAAGCTACGAAAATGCTCCTCGTCTTTCGCATCCGCAGCCGGAAAACGACTTTCCATCACCAACTCTCGAACGCCTTCTTCTTCCAGCCTCGGCAAAAGTGCTTCGATGCACTTGCGGCGCGCTCGTTCCTGTTTCTTTGGATTGAGCGGCCCGGCAGCCACAATAAAAGTCTGGACATCAAGCGCAGCAACCCTTTTGAGCGCGGCCCGCTGCCTCGCCTTGCCCATTTCCCTCCAATGAAGCTTTCTCGCTCCTTTTGGAACCAATCGCTCCAATTCCGACAAGTCGCAGTCTTCGCCGACAATTGTCGCTGCCAATAGATACAGAGGTGGGCTTGCAGTTACCCGGACACTTTCGTCGCCAAACGCCACCCTCCGCGCCGTATCTCGATAAAATGCGGAGTCCGTTTTTCGGCTACACATCGGCCGTGGTCGCAAAAGGCTCGATGGCCATGACCTCATCCTCGTGCAAGGCCAGAGAATCCCAAATGTCCACCTTCGACTGCATGTTCATCCAAAACTGCGGCGTCGTGCCGAACAGGCGCCCCAGGCGAAGGCACATCTCCGGGCTCAAGCCCCGCTTCTCGCGCACGATGTCGTTGACAGTCTGACGCGACACGCCCAAGCGCTTCGCCAACGTCGCCACCGTCAGCCCCAGTTCTGGCATATAGTCCTCGCGCAGGAACTCGCCCGGGTGCACGGGCTCGCGCGATACCATAATCATGTCGTCGTTCATAGCACCTCCCTTACAAGCAGCTTCAGTGGCGGTCGCATATTTCGACATCATAGACCCCCTCGGGCTCGAACCTGAAGCAAATGCGCCATTGGTCGTTAGCGGAAATCGAGAACTGCCCAGCGCGATCCCCCTTTAGAGCGTGCAGCCGATTGCCGGGCGGGAGCCGGAGGTCGGTCACGAGCACCGCGTTATCGACATACTCCAACTTGCGGAGCGCTCTTCGGACGATATCGGCAGGAAGCTTCCTGCTCTCGCCCGTCTCGAACAGCTCCCGCGTATCTGAATCGGCGAACGTCCTTATCATCTTCCACCTCCCACCATTAGTGTATCATGTCACGTGACACATGACAAGTAGAAGGTGCAGACGATTGCGCATTAAGACGTCGCCGTTTCCTCTACCAACTGGATGAGCTCCTCGCGGGAGTTGATGCCGAGCTTGCGGTACATGTTGCGCAAATGGGTACGCACGGTGTGCTCGGAAATACAGAGAAGGTCGGCCACATAGGCGGGACGGTGACCGCGGGCAATATAGGGCAAGATCTCACGCTCGCGGGCCGACAGATTGCGCTTGTCGGCAAGTGCGGCGCACACCCCATCGTAGTCGAGCGGTTGAGCCGAATCGCGGGAGGCTCTCTCCCTGAGGTCTTCAGCGCCGTCCGTTTCGCGGAACATCCGATAATAGTCTGCAAGCGGAGAGATGAGCACATACACGAAATAGGCCATGGCGCAGACCAGGAGCACCGCCCCCATCGTATCGTCTTGGGGAACCAGCTGCGCGAGATTGGCGCCCACTAGCACGGCCACGCTCGTCATGGCGCACAGCGCCGCCCCCACAACTACCGGGGAGAACTCGCCGGCCCGCGCGACGGCGGCGAGCGACGCCAAGGCCAGAAGCGCCACCGTCGCCATGACGCTGTGGGAAACGAGGAACCCCAGGCTGAAGGACATGGTCCCGACGGGAAAGCTGCTCAGCACAATGAAGATTGCCGCTGCCACCGGCAGCAGCACCCGATAGATCGTCGCCAGGGAGAAACCGGGCCAGAGCCGGGCCAGCACGACGGCCAGCACCGCCGCCACGATCACCGAGGAGGCTCCGATGTGCTCGTAGCCCATGAACACAAATCCCCGGGCGCTCATGACGAAGAGGAACAGGCACAGCCCCAGGCAGGGATTGAAGACCATGGTGCGCATCGAATCCCACAGATGCTCCACCGGGGCATCCTGCTCCACCGCATTATCCTCGGCCGCCGACTCTTCTAATTCGGCAGACCTGCGCAGCGAGTCGATCGCAGGGGCCGCCGCCCCTGCTAAGGCGAAGGCCCCAAAAGCACCGAGCGGCTGGGGCAGAACGTCCATCTCGAAGCCGAGCCCTGCCAAAGCCGCTGCCCCACAGGCGATGCCGAGGCCCACCAACGAGCGCCTCAGGCCGAAGCGCGCCAGCAGGCGACACCAACCCACCACGACAACGGCGAGACCCGCACCGATGGCAGCCCCCATCACTGCCGCGCCGAAAGCGCTGACAGGCACGTCGGCCCCTTGAATCACCGCATACAGGCAGAGGCCCATTCCATAGACCAGGGCTCCGGCCACAGCGAGCGGCTTGGGAACGCGCGCCGTCCCGCGGGCCATGGATCCGAGCCCCAACGCCAAGGACGCCATGAACCCTGCGACGCATAGGCCGTCCACGACGGCGACCTCAAGGACACGGTCAAACGATATTTGCGCGAACAGGCATGAATCCCACAGCCCCAAGGGGCATGATAGGAAAAAGGACCCGAACGATAGGAACTGAGCCGCGGTGCGGGCGGCCTCGCTTTGACGGATCATGAAGTCCCTCCTCTTCATCGGCGTCGTCCCAGCACCCACACTCTACCCGATTACTCCAAAACGCCAAGGCCTCTACCAGGAAATACCCCGTTTTCGTTAGAGCTTTACCTGATTTCGAGTATGGGCAGCGCGCGTCTGCTCCCCGAAGATGGAAAGCGCAAGAGGCGTCCCAGTCATCAGCGCCTCGACCATCTCACACCCAAGGAGGGAATCGCATGGAAAACACCCAAGGCTTCACTCGCCGCAACTTCCTGAAGGGAGCCGGCCTCGGCGCAGCTGGGCTCGCCGCCGTCGGCCTCGCCGGCTGCTCCCCGTCACAAAGCGCGGGATCGTCCTCTTCCGACGCCACGTCGCCAGTTAGCACCTCCGGCACAGGCAGCACCACCACTTCCAGCTGGCGCACGGCCCCCGAGCCCATCGCCGAGGGCGACATCGCCGAGACCGCCGAGTGCGACGTACTCGTCATCGGGCTGAGCTTCTCCGGCTGCTCCGCCTTCCGCGCCGCCGCCGAGAGCGGGGCGAGGGTCATCGCCATGGAGGCCCATCCCGAGGACAACCACCCTTGCATGGGCATGGGGCACTTCGGCCACATCAACTCCGAATTCCTCAAAGAGCGCGGCGTTGACGGCGTGGATCCCATCGAATTTCTGAACAACTGGCAGCTGCGCGCCGCCAACCGCTCTAACGTCTCGCTGGCCCGCAAGTTCACCACCACCTGCGGCGAGGCCTTCGATTGGTACATCGATTGCCTGACCGACGAGGAGCGCGACGCCCTGGAGATCCAGTTCTACCCCACCGATGAGGCCTACACCACCTTCAAGAACGGCCTGGGCACCTACATCGGCACGGCCTCCACGATGCCCGTGCAGGAGAAGATCCTCGCCAACTTGCTGCAGGTGGGCCTTGATGCCGGCGCCCAAATCTACTGGGGCTGCCCGGCGCGCCAGCTTCTCACCGCCGACGACGGCCGCGTCACCGGCGCCGTCGGCCAGAAGGAGGACGGCAGCTACGTGCAGGTGAACGCCGCCAAGGGCGTCATCGTCTGCGCCGGCGACTACTCCGCCAACCCCGAGATGGCCAAGGAGCTGCTCTCCCAGATCACCAACATGATCGGTGAGGATGGCCAGATCATCACCTCGGGCTATGAGGGCGACGGGCTGAAACTGTGCTACTGGGCCGGCGGCCAGCTCGACCCCTACCAGTCCTCCATGGGCGGCGACTACTACTACCCCTGCGACAGCCCCGCAGACCCGCTCGGCTCCGCCGCGTCGCTGTGGATCAACGCCGACGGCAAGCGTTACTGCAACGAGGGCTTCGGCTTCATGGAATGGGCGGCCTACGCCGGCGCCCTGCAGCCGGCGGGCAAGATCGCCAACGTCTTCGACAGCAACTACGAGGCGCTGATCAAGGCCCAGCCCGCCTGCCACATGGGCATCGACTACCCCAACGGCGGCATGGACGGCCTGCCCGCCATCCTGGAGGCGGCCGTCGCCGGCGGCCCGGAAGGCTCTGGCCCCGATTCCAACCCCGTCGTGTACGCCGCCAACGACTACGAGACCCTGGGCGGATATTTGGGCTACGAAGGCGAGGCTCTGGACAACTTCGTGGCGTCCATCGAGCGCTACAACGAGCTGTGCGCCACCGGCCTCGACGAGGATTTCGGCAAGGAGAAATCGCTCATGTTCGCGGTGAACCAGCCGCCCTACTACGCCTATGCCGGCGAGAAGACCTTGGGCGGCATGCTCTGCAACACCTCGGGCGTGGCCATCGACGAGAACGGCCAGGTGCTCGCCCGCGAGACCTTCCGCCCCATCCCGGGCCTGTTCGCCGCTGGCAACACAGCGGGCAGCCGCTTCGGCATCCAGTACACCACGGCTCTGTGCGGCGTGTCCATCGCCTTCGCTGTCACCCAGGGCAAGTTCACCGGCGAGTACGTGGCCTCGCTCGCCTAACCGTCCCGCTTACTCCTGCCCGGCGATAACCTCCCTCCCACTTATCGCCGGGCGCCCTCACTCCAAAGGGCCCGCAGCTTCCGCCGCGGGCCCTTTGGCATCATGCGCGATAGTGATCATGTCGACTGAAGGCTCAGAGGACCCCGGCGAGCGCAGCAGCCTGGGCGCATCCGTCAGTCTTTGCTATTGCCCCAACCTCAAGCACTCCCGGAACGCACACCTCGCCGACATAGTCCCACTTCACCAATGCTGCAATGCGCTCAGCCTCCAAAATGGCAAGTACGCACTTAGAAGATAGGTACTGACCCGGAAGATAGTGACCAGCGCATCGCAACAGCGACCACTTTCGGGTATTCGGGAGCTGTCCTTTATCCTAAAATCCGATCGCGAAGCTCATCGCGGCTATGAACGCCCAGTTTGGCATAGATATGCTTCGCATGAGTCTTCGTCGTGTTCAGACTCACGTACAACTGATTCGATATTTCACCGAGCGTCGCCCGCTGAAGAAGAAGCACGAGGATCTCCTCTTCGCGAAACGTCAATCCCGCCTCCCGCGATGTCTCCCTGCATAAACGCGCTATCCGTTCGTCAGCGGTCTCATTTTCGCGTTCGCCTACCTCGCCGATGGGCTCCCGCGCCCAATGGCGCCAATCCGAGCGCTCGGCCGCCCGCAAAGCCACGAGGGCTACCGTCAAAATAGCTCCCGCCAAAAGACAAAGAGCGAGCCGCCCTTCCCACTGCGAAAGGTCGATAATCCTACCGCCGCCGAACGTTGTTGCCACAAGGAATCCAACGAACTGCATGAGATCCAGAAGAGCGAAGCTGATACCGAAGACCCATTCGACGGAGCAACGGTACGTATTGACGGTATCGCAAAGCAGCCAGAACACGAACAGCGAAAGACCCCAGTACGCCACGGAGACCAAAAACCCCGCAATGGAATCGATCCCAGCGGCCATCAGCACGGCAAGAAAGCCGAAAACATAAGCCGCAAAAGAAGCCTTGAGAACATAATCGAGACGAAAACCCTTCACGTAAAGAAGGCCTGCGAGCACAGCACCGCCCGTCGGCGCAAGAGCGAAAGCCTCGGTTTGAATCGAGACGCCCAAAACTGCTGCGGGGCCGAACGCCGCCATAAAACCGACCAGCGCCATAAGAATCACCGGACGCCAAGGAACAAGTGCTCGCAGAAGACCCGCGCGCTCGTGGACGTCGGCCGTCCCGTCCCCATCGGCCGAAGAGAGCGCGGATGCTCCTTCGCGGCTTTTCAGGAAGGCAACGAACGTGACCAGGGGAAGCACCACGGAGGAGACCGCTACCCATTCTGCCCGCAGACCGACGATCGTCCATGCGAGCACGCCCGCCACCACACAGGTTGCACTGCTATAAAGCAGCATGCGTTTTGGGGCCAATCGGACATAGAGGCGCGCCCAAAGCAAGAAAGCGAGCGCTTTTCCCACGCCAATGCACACTCCACACGCCATGTACACTCCTGGCAACAAATCGTCCAGCGCCCAGATAATAGTCATGGCGAAAGGCGCGAAACCTACCACGAGGAGTCCATAGGCGACGCAAGGCCACCAACGGTATCGCTCGAACATATCCCGCTTCAACGACAAAGCAGCGCAAAGGACAAGAGTCATCATGTCGCCCAGGATCGTCATGTGAATTGAGGACAAAGGCAGCGAACCGACTACCTCGTTCTGGACCGAGCCCATTATGGCAGGCACAACCAATATGTAGGCAGCGAAAAAGAGCCTTGAACGCCAGATCGGCTTGTCTCGCATCGCTTCCATGAGCACACCCTTTCACTTTTCTGGAATTATAGCAGGTACCGTTGGAAGACCAGGCAGCGGGTGACAAAACGGGTGACGACCTTTTCGGGCAAATCACCCGTCAATCACCAGGCAAAACGTCTTCTCAGCTCAAAAACTCATGCCTATACTCGGCCCAGTCGCACAGAGGTCGCGGATAGCATGCACCCGATCCTCGACGACAAGACAGATCGCATCAAATGAGGAGGCAATCATGATAAAGACTGAGCACACTATTTCTCGTCGCGGATTCCTTGGCTTAGGGGCCGCCACCGCGCTTTTCGGAGGAGCGGCTATGGCCGGTTGCGCGCCGCAGCCCAAGAATACCGCCGGCACAGATCAAATCAACGATGATCAAACGGCTTTGGGCGGTTCCGAATGGTTCGGGACCCCCGCAGAAATAAACGAAGCAGACATCGTCCGCACCGAGAGCACGGGTGTTCTCATCGTGGGCGCGGGAAACGGCGGCATGGCCTGCGCTGCCTCTTGCGCTGACCTGGGACTCGATTTCATGATCTGCGAGAAGAACGCCACCGTGGAAGCCGCCCGGGGCTTTTTCGGCGTCGTTAACTCCGATTGCGCCCAGGCGGCTAGAGTCGAGGTCGATCCTCTCAAGCTTCAAAACGAGCTGAGTCGCTACGCGGGCTTCAAGAACGATCCCCGTGTCGCAAAAGTTTGGATTGACGAGTCCGCTGAGACCAAGCAGTGGCTCGACACCATCATGAACCCCCTCGGCCTTAAGGCGACGCTATGCCTCCACGAGCATCTCGGCGACGGAGGCACCGACTACTACATTCCGCCCATTTCTCATGTATATGTCGCAGATGAGAACATCGAGCCGGGCATCTCCCTCGCAAAGGCCGGCTCCCTCGAGCTGAATGTCGACTGGTCGAGAAACCAGTGGCTTGAAGAGCATATCAATCAGCTGGGCCATGAAGTCGCCTTCAACCACAAACTCGTCAAACTTGAGCAGAACGAGGAGGGTGCTATCACCGGTGCCATCTTCGAAACGCCTGAAGGCTACGCTCGAGTCAACGCCTCGCAAGGCGTTGTCATGGCCACGGGCGGTTACGCGGCCAACGCGGCCATGACCCGCCGCCTCAACCCTATCCTCGGGCAGTGCATCACCGGCAACGCCTTCTCTCCCAGTGCAACAGGCGAAGGCATTCGCATCGCCATGCAGATCGGCGCACAGCTTGACGCCGAACCGGCACCTATGATTTTCAATCGAGGTATGGTAGAACCCGGAGTGGACGCAGGCTACATCGACGATTCCGATGAGGCGCTCTTTTCGGGCCATATCGGCCAAAACGGTATCGGATCGCAGCCATTCATGAAAGTCGATCGACGGGGGCGCCGTATCATCAACGAGTCCACGCCCTACGACAATATCGTTTTTTCCGCTGCCGGGCATGAAGGCGGCGTCTGGTGCATGGTGTTCGACGCCAACGCCCCGGAGGACGTGAAACGATTCTCCACCATCGGCTGCTCGACCGGCGGCATGTGGATGGTCAATTTCGAGACAGTGGACGAATGGCTGGCCGCTATTGAGCAAATGATGTCCGCCGACATCGCGCCCATCAAGAAAGCCGACACCATCGAAGGGCTTGCCGACCAGCTCGGATTCACTGGCAGCGATAAAGAGGCTTTCCTCGACCAGGTCGATCGCTATAACGCCGCATACGATGCCCAGCACGACGACGAATTCGGCAAGGAACCCTATCGTCTGTCCGAGCTTCGCAACCCTCCCTTCTACGGGGCCTGGTTTGGCGGATCGCTGCTTACCACCCTGCAAGGTCTTCGCATCGATGAGCACATGCGGGTCTTGGACAACGATGGCAAAGTCATGAAGGGCTTGTTCGCCGTAGGCGACTGCTCCGGCTCTATGTTCGCGAACACTTATCCCGAGCTGATTGTCGCCAGCGCCTGCGGGCGAACCCTGACCTTCGGCCGACATGTTGCCCGCTATCTTGCAGGAGAGTTCTCGGCGTAAACGCATCTAGGCGCGACCCTCCCCCGCGCCCGGACGACCGCAAGGGCCCGGTTCGTTGGGCCCTTGCACCTATCCAATGATCTCCCCCCTGCCCACGCTCACGATGGGGCGTAATGCCGAAAGGCCGATATCGACCCCCTTAAAGCACCTCGCGCGTTCAGCCTCGATCTGCCACGAGCAACGGCGCTCCCAGTCCACAGTCCCGCATCGAAAAACAAAAAAGGAAGGAGCCCCGAGAGGCTCCTTCTTGTCGCATCTGTCGCTGCCAGGCCTGCTTGGCTCGCGCTCGGCTGTACTTCACCGAACCATGAGCGCCGTGGCCGCAGGCGAACCCGTTGTAGCGCGGCTTGGTCGCGAGCGTCGCCTCCTCGGCCGACCGCCGCCACACGACATCGTTCTTCGGCTTTACTGCCTGCACCGGATGCGCCTTCTTCCGCTTCTTCGACATTCCTCTCACCTCCTTCACGCTATGGCTTTCTCAGCGAAGGCATTCTAGCAGAATTAAACCAGCCAGAGCCGTCTCTCACACGATCGTTTGGAAGCTGGCAAGGTGAGCGCCGAACATCTGAGCCGATCGTTTGCAAGCTGGAAGCGGGCCGCGGGCACCTGAAGCCGCCGCAATCCGCTGGGCGCGACCTCAGTTGCCTTTCGCAAGCGCCTCCTCGATGATGGCGTTCACGGCGGCCGGGTTGTCGGCGTTGGAGTTATGGGCGGGGCCTTCTACCCAGCGGATGGGCAAGCCGGTGCGCTTCGACCACAGCTCGTTGTACTTGCGGACGAACCCCGTGCGATCGAGCTCGCCGACGATCAGCGTGAGCGGGGCGGTCGGCGCGGCGTACTCATCGCTTCTCACCACCTCGGCCAGCATGGCGAACCCATGGGCGGAAAGCCGACAGTACTCCCCCTTCTCGTAGCCCGCCAAAATCGCGTCCATAATGGCGCGGCCCTCGGGAGTTGCGGCGTTGCCCTCGGCGCTCGTCTTCTTCAGCGTGGCCCACGGGTACAGGTAGAACATGCGCGTCACGAAAGGCAGACAGGCCAACTCCCATCGCTTGTAGTAGTCGCGACCGAGCGGCGCGGAGTCCACTGACACGATGCCGCAGGCGCGCCCCGGAAACAGCACGTCGAACACCTGGGCCACATAGCCGCCCATCGACTGACCCACAAGCAGAGGCGCACTGGCGCCTTCCGCCTTCATGATCTCCCCCAGCCAACGGGCTAGCTCAGGCAGCGAGAAGTCCAGCGGAAACGGGCGCGACTCACCATGGGCCGGCGCGTCCCACACCAGGCAGTTGACACGGCCCTCGAAGTGCTCGATCTGCGGCGCGAACAGGCGACGATCCGCCGTAAGCCCCGGCAGGAACACCACCCACGGCCGCGTCGCATCGGGTGCATCGCTTACCCAGTAGACGATCTTTCCGCGCCCTGTATCGAAGTCTGCTTTCCGCATGCTCCCTCGCTTCCTTCGCATCGAACGACACCCAGTATCGCATATTGCAGGCGGGAGAGACGCACGGACCTATTCCCCGCAGAAGCGTCCGATCGCAAAAGTTGCCTCCCCTGTTTTATAGCGCGAGCATGACGCGAGCGCAACTCACCGAACCATGCCAGATGTTCACGCTGCCCAATCGCAAGAGTCGACCGGACGCGCACGCAAAAAAGCGACCGCCCCGGAGGACGGCCGCTTTCAGTGGGCAAAGTTGCCGCGGACGATTTAGAACTTGCGGAACTTGTCGGCCGGGGTGAAGCAGATGGGGCACTTCTCGAAATCGTCGCCCTTGTGGATGTAGCCGCAGATGGGGCAGAGGTAGTAGGCCTCGTCGGTGGGAGCGTCGATGTTGTTGTAGGCGTCCATGTACAGCTCGGCGTGCACGGCCTCGGCGAGCTTGGCGCGGGTGAACACGAACTCGGCCTTCTTGTTGCCCTCCTCCTGAGCGACCTTGATGAAGCTCGGGTACATGTCGGAGGTCTCGTAGATCTCGCCCAGGGCGCCGGCAATGAGGTTCAGGTCGGTGGCGATGCCCTCGGCCTCAGGAGCGGCGGGACGCTCGTAGCCCGGCTCGATCTCGGCGATCACGCCGGCCTCAAGGCCGATGTGGATCTGCTCGGCGGCGCTGGTGGCCTCGAACAGGCGGGCGATCTGGTCGAAACCCTGCTCCTTGGCGGCAGCGGCGCAGGCGGCGTACTTGGCGGACGCGCCGGTCTCGCCGCACACGGCAGCCTTCAGGTTCTCAAGCGTGGTGCCCACCTCGGTGATGGACTCGGGAACCACGTCGAAATTGCTGGAGTTCTCAGCGGTAGGGATAACGTCACGCAGATTCATGGAATCTTCCTTTCTTAAGCATCGACGACATCGTCTCAATGTCTGGGTCATTATAGTACGGCGCTCCCGCCCCGCACATCGAGAAAGCAGGATGTAACAATTTCCAAACTTTTCCCCACAGATTGGTTCATACTGTGTTCGATCGCACAAGAGAAAGGATGTTACGTGGAACGCGAAGTGGCTTGGAAGAAGTACGACGAGGCGTCGCTGGACGAGCTTGAGGCGCTGGCCGTCGACTACATCGATTTCATCTCCGAGAACAAGACCGAGCGCGAGTGCGCGGCGGCCGCCATCGCCGCTGCTGAGGACGCCGGCTACGATTCGCTGGCTGATTGCATCGCCGCCGGCACGCCAGTGGGCCCGGGCAGCAAGCTGTGGGCCTGCGCCCAGGGCAAGGCCGTCATTCTCGTACATGTGGGGGCCGCACCGATCTCCGAGGGCATGAACATCCTGGGGGCGCACATCGACTCGCCGCGCCTCGACATCAAGCAGAATCCGCTGTACGAGACGAACGACTTCGCGCTGCTGGACACGCACTACTACGGCGGCATCAAAAACTACCAGTGGACGGCGCTGCCGCTGGCGCTTCACGGCGTCGTGGCCAAAACCGACGGCGAGGTGGTGGAGGTGAACATCGGCGACGACCCGGCCGACCCGGTGTTCTGCGTGACCGACTTGCTCCCCCACTTGGGTTCCCAGCAGATGGATAAAAAGGGCTCGAAGGTCGTGGAAGGCGAGGACTTGGACGTGCTCGTGGGCAACCGGCCGCTCGTCGCGACCGGCGCCGACGAGGCGGACGACGGCGCCGGGAAAGCCGAAGGCGACAAGGCCTCCAAAGATCCCGTGAAAGCCTACGTGCTGGCGCTTCTGTCCGACAAGTACGGCATCGCCGAGGAGGACTTCCTCTCAGCCGAGCTGGAGGTAGTGCCCGCCGGCCGCGCCCGCGACCTCGGCTTCGATCGTTCCATGGTCATCGGCTACGGCCAGGACGACCGCGTGTGCGCCTACACCTCCCTTGCGGCCCAGCTGGCCTTGGGCGACGACATCCCCGCCCGCACCGCTGTCTGCGTGCTGGTGGACAAGGAGGAGATCGGCAGCGTGGGCGCCTCCGGCATGGCCTCGATGTTCTTTGAAAACACCATCGCCGAAATCATGGCGCTCGCCGGCGAGAGCAGCCCGCTGCGCCTGCGCCGCGCCCTCACCCGCTCGCGCATGCTGTCCTCGGACGTGTCCGCCGGATTTGACCCCGCCTACGCGAGCGTCTTCGAAGCGAAGAACTCCGCCTATCTGGGCCGCGGTCTCGTGTTCAACAAGTACACCGGCGCGCGGGGCAAGAGCGGATCCAACGACGCCTCGGCCGAGTACGTCGCGCTCGTGCGTCGCATCATGGACGACGCGGGCGTGAGCTTCCAGACCGCCGAGCTGGGCCGCGTGGACGCCGGCGGCGGCGGAACCATCGCCTACATCCCCGCGAAATACGGCATGGACGTCATCGACTCCGGCGTGCCCGTGCTCTCCATGCACTCCCCCTGGGAAGTCACGAGCAAAGCCGACATCTACGAGGCCCGTCGCGGCTACGAGGCGTTCCTACGCGCGTAAAGTTCGCGGGAACCGAGGCTTCGACCGACTCATGCAATCGATGAGCGATTTTCGGACGGTTTTTTCGAGCTGTTAGGGTTCGGGATGACCATCCGAAAGAACCGGATGCAGATGATCGTGTGGCGACCTGGGGTTTTTCCGTTGTGCTCCCTAAACCGAGCGGCGAGAGGCCCTTTCCGCTTCCCCCACGACTCTAACAAGTCGAAATTCTTGCATAAAAAGGGGCGGCTCCTTATCCCGGAGCCGCCCCTTCCATCATCGGAGGATGTCGAGCCGAACGCGCGAAGCCCCTACGCCGTGGGCTCCTGCTGGGTGATGCAGTGGATGTTGCCGCCGCCGAAGACGACCTGCTCGGACTGCACGCCCACGCACTTATAGGCGCCCGCGCCCCACACCTCGTCGTAGATCTCCTGCAGCGTCTGCACCGCCAGCACGTCGTTCTCGTCGCCGTACTGGGGCACGATGACGCCGCCGTTGGTCACCAGGTAGTTCATGTAGGAGGCGATCAGCGGCTCGTCGGCCACGCGCGGCTCGGCGTTCTCGTCGACGTCGATGGTGTCGCAGGAGGCCTGGTCCATGTACAGGGGCTTCACCGGCATGGGGAGCTTGTACACCTTCAGCTGGCGTCCCTTCGCGTCGGTCGCCGCGGCCAGGGTGTCGTAGGCCTCGTGGCACTGGCGGTAGAAGGGGTAGTCCGGATCGTCGGTCCAGATGACGGCCACCACGCCCGGGGCGATGAAGGTGGCCACGTCGTCGATGTGCCCGTTGGTCTCCTCCGGGTCGATGCCCTCCTTGACCCAGATGACCTTCTCCACGCCCAGATACGCCTTCAAGTGCTCGTCCATGTAGGCGCGCAGCTCCTCGCTCCAGGGCTGGAACTTCTTGGCGTAGGCGGGCCAGATGGTGTCCTCGTCGGCCTCCTCGGCGAGCTCCATCAGCACCTCGATGTCGTCGGCGCGTGCGGTCAGGCTCTCGAAGTGCTGCAGCCGGCGCTCGACGCTGCTGGCCTTCGCGGAGATCTTCTGCGCGCGGTCGGTGTCGTCCCAGAAGCCGGGCGAGCCCATGTCCTCCTGATATTCGACCAGCTGCTCGCGCAGGTGGTCGATGTGCAGCGATTCGGCCGATTCGGCGAGCATTCGGCGCACCTCGGCCAGATCCTGCTTAAAGCCTTCCATTTCAATCATGCAATCTATCCATCCTTTCAGGGCGCAGGGTCTCGCGCCGGGTCGTCTCTTGGGAAAAATGCCCGCTGACAATGTGCAGATCTGCCGGGAGGGCGGGCGCCCCGTCACTGCAATCAATCGACGGCGTTGGACAGCGCCGCGCAGGCGGACAGCCGCGCCTTGTCGATAGCGTCGCGGCCGTAGGCGTCGAACATCCGCTCGCCGTATGCGCCGGTTCCGAGGTTGTATTCAAGCGACCACTGCGCCCAGTAGAGGTCGAAGTGGCGGTCGCCCACGCCGGCGTCGCCCAAATCGATAAAGCAGGCGCTCTGCCCGCTGAAGAACACGTTCGGCAGGCAGCAGTCGCCGTGGACGAGGGCGTCCTTTCGCAGAAGCGCGGCCTCCGCAGGGAGCGTCCGCGCCGGATTGCGCTCGCAGAGGGCGATCGCGCGCTCGTTGACGTCGGCCAGCGGGCAGTCCGCGGCGTCCGCCTCGTGCAGCGCGCGCACAATCTCGCCCAAGCGGGCGGCCATCCATTCGGGCC
>OGGQ01001994.1_pt1 | contig 24078 bp, 19 predicted proteins | sample 1571191 | NCBI WGS metagenome assembly OGGQ01 (sample SAMEA2582061, study PRJEB24529) | metagenome | biome: Human gut stool | place: China | collected 2011
TCCATTTTTCGGAACACGAAAAACTCCAATGCCCTCAACAGGCTAAAGCCCATACTGAAAGGCTGTGAGACAATATGTCCCGCAGCCTTTTCAAATGCCCGGAACCGGAAGCAGAGCTTCCGGTTCCTTTTTTCCGCTTCTTTCCCCTTTCTGTTTTCTTTTTGTCTCTTTTCTGCGGAAACGCTTCTGTTTTCTTGCTTTTTTCTCCTGCCCGCGGTACCATAAAATCAGAAAAAATACCGGAAAGGAGACTCTTATGAATTTTCAGTTTGATCCTCTCTCCTGCCGCTACCCGTCCCGGCGTACCGTCACATACGGAACCCGCGGCATGGTCTGTGCGGCGCAGCCTCTGGCAGCTCAGGCAGGGCTCGACATCATGAAACAGGGCGGAAACGCCTTTGACGGAATTCTGGCGGCAGCCGCCTGCATGATGCTTATGGAACCCATGTCCTGCAATATGGGCGGTGACGGTTTTGCCCTGATCTGGCATGAAGGAAAACTGTACGGTCTCAATGCCAGCGGTCCGGCCCCCATGCTTCTTTCTCTGGATGCTCTGAAAAAAGCCGGATATACGGAAATGCCCCGGCTTGGATGGGGTGCCGTCACGGTTCCCGGCGTTACCTCAGGCTGGGCAGAAATCAACCGCAGATTCGGTTCCATGCCGCTTTCTGACATTCTGGCCCCTGCCATTTCCTATGCCAGGGAAGGCTTTCCCGTGGCTCCTGTGGCTTCCCAGCTCTGGAAAAACTCCTTCCGCAATCTGAACCGCGATCTTCCGGAAGAACAGTTTTCCGCATGGGCATCTGTTTTTGCCCCGGACAGGCGTCCGCCGGAGGCAGGCTCTGTCTTCCGTGCCCCGGCCTTTGGAGATACTCTGGAAGAGCTGGCACGCACCGGCTGCGAATCCTTCTACCGCGGTGCCATTGCCGATGCCATCGATGCCTTTTCCAGAAAAACCGGCGGCTATATCCGCAAAGAAGATCTGGCTTCCTACCACGCCCGATGGGTGGAACCCATCACCACCAATTACCGCGGATACGACGTGTGGGAGATGCCGCCCAACGGACACGGCCTTGTGGTCCTCATGGCACTGAATATTCTGGAGGGCTTTGATCTTTCTGCCGGTCATGAGGATCCCGGAACTCTTCATCTCCTCATCGAAGCCATGAAGCTGGCTTTCGCCGACGGAAAACGCTACATTGCTGATCCTGATGCCATGAAAGCATCCATCCGCCGTCTGCTTTCCAAAGAATATGCCGGTTCCCGCCGCAGTCTCATCGGAAATGAGGCACTTGATCCGGTGCCCGGTGATCCCTACTGCGGAGATACGGTTTATCTGTGCGCCGCAGACGGGGCCGGAAATATGGTCAGCTATATTCAGTCCACCTATGCCGGCTTCGGCTCCGGAATCTCCCTGCCAGGAACGGGAATTGTCTTCCAGAACCGCGGAAACGGGTTTACCATGGACGAGACCAGAGAAAACTGTGTGGGACCCGGAAAGCGCCCCTACCATACCATCATTCCCGGTTTCCTGACAAAGGACGGAAAGCCGGTGGGGCCCTTCGGCGTCATGGGCGGCTTTATGCAGCCCCAGGGACACCTTCAGGTTCTGACCAATATGATCGATTTTCACATGAACCCTCAGGAAGCCCTGGATGCTCCCCGTTTCATGTGGACCAGCGAAAAAAATATCCAGCTGGAATATGGATTCGGTCCTGACACTGCCGGAGTTCTTTCCCGGATGGGACATTCTGTCCAGATTCCGGCCGGCAGTCTGATGCTCGGACGGGGACAGATTATCCTCCGTGACGATGCCGGCACCCTGTGCGGCGCATCGGAACCCAGAACCGACGGAATGGCTGCCGCATGGTAATTCCCCTCCCCTGGAATTACATTTTGTAATCGGGCCAATCACAAGATTTGATGCCCGTGTTCCCATATTTTCTTTACTTTGAACCTGGAATCAGGTACAATAAATGTAAGTACGGTCCTGAAATGAGTCTCTGTCTTTTCTTTCTTCCAGGACCGGTTTGTTGTATGATTCTTACATAATGAAAGGCGCAGTGTCTCCCACTGCGGGGTGAATGCATGAAAGTTTTAATTATCGGGGGCGTTGCTGCCGGTACAAAAGCAGCCGCCAAGCTGAAGAGAATGGATCGTTCTCTCGATGTAACCATCGTAACCATGGGGAAAGACATTTCCTATGCCGGATGCGGACTTCCCTATTATGTGGGGAATGTGATTCCTGACAAGTCCCAGCTGATCGTAAATACGCCGGCTTCTTTCTCAGCCCTGACAGGAGCCAAAGTTCTTACCGAGCGTGAAGTGGTTTCTCTCAATGTAAATGAGAAAAAGGCGGAGGCCAGAAATCTCCGTACCGGAAACACGGAAGAATATTCCTATGATGTCTGTCTCATTGCCACCGGAGCCGCTCCCATCGTGCCGCGTCTGGAGGGAATCACCCTTCCCGGCGTATTTACCATGAGAACTCCTCAGGACGCCATCGATATCCGTGAATACCTGGAAGCCGGTTCTCTGAAAAAGGCAGTTGTGGTAGGAGGAGGCTTTATCGGACTGGAAGCCGCCGAAAATCTTTCCGCTCAGGGTCTTTCTGTAACCGTCATCGATATGGCAGACCAGATCATGCCCGGTTTCGATCCGGAAATGGCTGATTATGCCAAACGGCATCTGGCCAAAAAAGGCATCAAGGTCATGACCGGAACCAGGATGGAATCCATTCTCGGAACTGTAAAAGCCGAAGGTGTGAAGACCGACAAAGGCGATCTGAAAGCCGATATCGTTGTCATGTCCCTGGGAATCCGCCCCAATACCGCATTTTTAAAGGATACCGGGCTGGAATTCATGCCCAACGGCACCATTCCGGTGGACGATCAGCTCCGCACCAATCTGGAAAATATCTATGCAGCCGGTGACTGTGCCTGCGTCACCAACCGCCAGACCGGAAAACGCGCCTGGTCTCCCATGGGCTCTTCCGCCAATATGGAAGGACGCACCTTTGCAAGAGCTCTCTGCGGCCAGGATGCCCATTATGAAGGCGTACTGGGCACAGCCGTAGTCAAGCTTCCGGATCTTAACGGAGGCCGTACCGGTCTTTCCGAGCTTTCCGCAAAAGCAGAAGGGCATGATGTGGTCACCAACGTATGCGTGGTGGACGACAAGGCTCACTATTACCCGGGCTCTTCTTCCTTTATCATCAAGACCGTCGCCGACAGAAATACCAGAAAACTTCTGGGTGTGCAGGTTCTGGGTTCCGGCGCTGTTGACAAGGTGACCGATGTGGCTGTAACCGCCATTACCATGGGAGCTACTCTGGACCAGCTGATGAATCTGGACCTGGCTTATGCTCCGCCGTTCTCCACCGCCATCCATCCTCTTGTGACGGCAATCGGCATTCTGGCCAACAAGATTGACGGAATTCTGGACAGCTTTACTCCTGCTGAGTTTGCCGCAGGGGCCGCAGACGGATACCGTGTCATCGATACTTCACCGGTTCCGGCTCTTCCGGATGCTCCCTATGTGGATGTGACTCAGGTAAACGGGCCTGTGGAAGGTCTTGGAAAAGATGAAAAGCTTCTTCTGATCTGTGCAAAAGGCAAGAGAAGCTACCTGCTGCAGAACCGCCTGAAATTCTATGGATACACCAATACAAAGGTTCTGGAAGGCGGACTTACCTTCAATGTATATAAGAAAGCAGCTTCCGGAAACGTGACCGTAAGTGCTGAAGAAATCACCAGACTGAAAGCACTGGGCTGCCTCCATAATAAGGGTACAGACAATTTCAATGTCCGTGTCATCACAAGAAACGGCAATATCACGGCTGCTGAGAATCAGGCCATTGCCGCAGCTGCTGAAAAGTACGGAAGCGGCCGGATCGCCATGACCACACGTCTGACCATGGAAATCATCGGCGTACCTTACAGCAAGATTGATGCACTCCGTGAGGATCTGGCCGAAGCCGGTCTGGAAACAGGCGGTACCGGTTCCAAGGTCCGTCCGGTTGTGGCATGTAAAGGAACCACCTGTCAGTACGGTCTTCTGGATTCCTACGCGCTTTCCGACAGAATCCATGAGATGTTCTACCATGGCTATGGCAGCGTAAAGCTTCCTCATAAATTCAAAATCGCTGTAGGCGGATGCCCCAACAACTGCGTGAAGCCCAACCTTAACGATCTGGGCATCATCGGTCAGCGGATTCCGCAGTTCAACAGTGATCTCTGCCGCGGCTGCAAAGTCTGCCAGGTTGAGAAAACCTGTCCTATGAAGGCATCTGCAGTTGTCAACGGAAAACTTGCCATCGACAATGAAACCTGCAATAACTGCGGACGCTGCGTGGGCAAATGTCCGTTCCATGCACTGGATGAAGGCAGCTACGGCTATAAGATCTATATCGGCGGACGCTGGGGCAAGAAAGTGGCCCATGGCCATGCTCTCAGCCCTGTGTTCACAACAGAAGAAGAAGTTCTTTCCATCATCGAAAAGGCCATTCTCCTGTTCCGCGAACAGGGTGAAACCGGAGAACGGTTTGCCGATACCATCGAGCGCATTGGCTTCGAAAATGTGGAAAAACAGCTGCTTTCTGATGAAATTCTGTCCAGACGGGATGAGATCATCGGTGCCAAGCTCCATCTGGTTGGAGGCGCCACCTGCTGATACCTCTTCTTTTTACGATCCTCAGCAGAATCACATGTCTTCAGGACATATACAAAACGGGATGAATCCCGGCTTCTACAGCCGGGGTTTATCCCGTTTTTCTTTTTCCCCTCCGGAACCGGTCTCTGTTCTTTTCTGAATCATCTGGTTATCCATAAGGTCTTTCAGTAATTATCTTTTACTTTAGTCTTTGTTTATAATATTTTATAAATTTTTAACAATTTATTTACAGTATTTCAAAAAAATGGTAGAATATACCCATATTTTTTTGAAAGGAGAGGAACATATGGAAAAAGTCAAAAAATCTTCTGTTGTGGACCGTTTTCTGGGCGGTATCGAACGTGTCTGCAATAAGCTTCCCACGCCCTTTACCATGTTTGCGGAATTGTTTGTCATCGTTGCCGTCATCTCTGCCATCTGTTATTTTCTGGGCGTTCAGGCGGTGAATCCGGCCACAGGCGATACGGTCGCAGCCAAGAACTTTTTCAGTCAGGAAGGTCTCAGCTGGATTCTCACCACCATGGTCACCAACTTTTCCGGTTTTGCATCTCTGGGACTGGTGCTTACCATGTCTCTGGGCATCAATATCTGTGAGCAGGTGGGACTGGTGGATGCGGTTCTTAGGAAAACCATGTCCAATACCAACCGCATGCTGGTTCCATATGTGATCGCTCTGATCGGAACCTGCGGAAATCTGGCGTCAGATACCTGTTCCATTCTGGTCCCGCCGCTGGCAGCTCTGGCCTTTCTTGGCGTAGGACGGAACCCGGTGGCCGGCATGATCTGCGGATGGATTGCAGCCAATGCCGGATTTACTGCAAATCTGATGGTGGCCGGAACCGACTCTCTTGTGGCCGGCATCACCAACACTTCCATCAAGATTCTTCTCGGCTCTGACACCACCTTCCAGGTGGACAGCGCCTGCAACTGGTACTTTATGATTGCATCCACATTCCTGATGACTGCCATCATCGGCTGGTGTACCAATCATCTGATTGAACCCCGTCTCGGCAAATATCACGGAGAGGCCAGGCTGGATCAGGAGCCGCTGAGTCCGCTTCAGAACAAGGCCCTTCGCCGGTCCGGCATCGCGCTTCTCATCTACGTCGTCATCATCATTGCCGGAATCGTAACCGGACCGCTTTCCAATCCGGAAACCGGAGGAATTGTAGGCAGCCTGTTCCTGAGCGGCCTGATTCCCATTATTCTGTTCATGTTCCTGATCTGCGGTCTTGTCTACGGCCTCACCACCGGTGCCGTAAAGAGTGAAAAGGATGTGTCCCGCATGGCCACAAAAGCCATGGGCAGCATGGCTTCCTTCGTCGCTTTCTGCTTTATGGCCGGCCAGTTTACCGCCCTTTTCAGCTGGACCAATCTGGGTACCATCCTTGCAATTTCCGGTGCAGATTTCCTGCAGGGAATCGGCTTTACCGGCATCCCCATGTTTGTGGCGCTGATTCTTCTGGTTGTCCTGATCAATCTGATCATGTCCTCGTCTTCTGCAAAATGGACCATTCTGGGACCTGTATTTGTTCCCATGCTGATGCTGATGGGATATCATCCGGCCTGGATCCAGCTGCTTTACAGAATCGGTGATTCCCCGTCCAATGCGCTGACTCCGTTAAGCCCGTACCTGTACATGTGTCTTGCCGTAACGGTGGAAAAATATGATAAGGACATGAAACTGGGAACCTTCATTGCCAACTGCATCCCCACAGTCTGCATTGTTCAGGTCATCTGGATCATCATGACCATGATCTGGTTCATTTTCCAGCTTCCGCTCGGCCCCGGCGTCGGATACTATCTGCCGGCAGGCATTCTGTAACGGAAACCATACACAGAAAAAGAGATACGGAGGAATTACTCCATGTTCAGAGACATGCGCAGAAAACGGCAGGCACTGCCTGAAGAAGCCTGCATGGAAATTTTAAACCGGGGAACTTCCGGAGTTCTGGCTGTTTCCGGAGATGACGGCTATCCCTATGCCGTTCCCCTCAGTTATGTATATGACGGCCATTCCATCTTTTTCCACTGTGCCGCTTCCGGTCACAAACTGGACAGCATTGCCGTAAATGAAAAGGCATCCTTCTGTGTCATCGGTCAGGACCTGGTGGTCCCGGAGACATACACCACCCATTACCGCAGCGTCATCGTCTTCGGGAAAATCCGGATTCTTCCGGAAGGCAGCCGGAAAATGGAGGCCATCGAAAAGCTGACCGCAAAATATACTCCGGACGCCAGTCCGGATGACCGGCGCCGTGCCATTGAAAAGGACTACGCTCCGCTCTGCATGCTGGAAATGACCATTGAGCATATGAGCGGCAAACAGTCCATTGAACTGGTTTCCGCAGCCCCGGGTACATAGATGTCAGAGGCCCCGCATAGGATAGAAAGAACACAATCCCATGCGGGGCCTCTTTATGAAAAAAACTGATCTTTTTCTCCGGATTCCTGAAAACGCCGTATTCTGGCTTCTTCTTCTTTTTCTTACCGCAGGTTCTGCGGTCTCTCTTTACGGAAAAGCCGCAGACCGGACCGGTACCGTAAGTTCCGGCCGTATCCTGTCTCCGGTTTCCGTGGTCTCATCCCAGGCTGCCGCTTCCGCTCTTTCTCCCATTGCCAGCGTGCCGGATGCCGGACCTTATGCCGCCCTTACTTTCGACCTGCTTTCTGCCGGAAAAACTTCCGTTCCGGTTCTTCAGGCTCTGGAAAAAAGCGGAACAAAAGCCACCTTTTTTGTTTCCTCCGACTGGGTAGCCTCCCATCCGGAAGAGACCGCAGCCATTGCCGGCCAGGGACACGAACTGGGAATCACTGTCAGTCCGTCATTCTCAGGAAGAGACATTTCCCGCTCCCAAATACGGGCAGGACTTGAGGAACTGGAACAGGAACTGATCCGCATCACAGGCCGCTCCCCTTCCTGTTTCCGTCCGCAGTCCGGAGATAATGACGATCCCGCCGCCGATGAAGCCTTTGCCATGGGATATACCATTATCGGTTCCAGCTGCGACAGCCAGGACTGGAAAGACTACGGCTCCGATGCCATTGTCCGCCGTATCCTGAAAGACTGTGCACCAGATAACGGCTGCATTCTCCGGTTCCGGGGAGACGCCAGATATACGGCTGACGCTCTCCCGGAAATCATTCAGGGACTGACAGCTCTCGGGCTTTCCCCCGTCACCGTCTCGTCCCTGTTTCCTGTTTCCTGAAATCTGTTTTGTTTCTCAGATCCTGCCGGCCCATAAGCTCCAGTCCCTTCTTCCTGTGCTTCCGGACCTCGCCTGCAGAATTACGGGCGGAATCTGCTGTATACCTGTCCCGGCTGCATTCCTCCCCGGCAGGCCGCCATTTCGCTCACCGTCACCAGCTGATACCCTCTTCTTGTCAGTTCAGGGATCAGCACCTCTGCCGCATCCGCAGATGTGGAATACAGATCATGCATCAGGATGATATCTCCGTCCTTCACATTGCCAAGTACCGTGTCTACCGTGGCCTGACTGTTTTTCGTCTTCCAGTCCAGAGTATCTATGGACCACATGATTGCAGGCACTCCTTTTTTGGCCAGCGCCGCTCTGGACGCATCGTTGATATATCCTCCCGGCGGGCGCACCAGTCTGGGGGTTACTCCTGCCGCCGCGCTCACTGCACTGTCTGCCTGCGCCAGATTGGCCAGGATTCCGGCTTCAGACAGCCTGGTAAGATATGTATGATCCCAGGTATGGCTGGCCGGCTCACATCCCAGGTCCACCATTCTTTTTACCGTTGCCGGATAGGATCCGACCCGGTTACCCACCATGAAAAATGTGGCGGCACCGTGATTGGCTTCCAGCGAATTGAGAATCCGGTCCGTATATTTCGAAGGACCGTCATCAAAGGTCAGTGCAACCATGGGTCTCGAAGGATCCACGGTACGTCCGGCCGGTGCAGGCTCCTCCGGAGCTCCCGCTCCCTTTGGTCTGACTGCCACACGGATTCCGTCCACCCGGAGTCCCTGGCCTTCAGTACCGGCCGTCTCTCCGTTCATTGCCAGTGCCGTCCACGCACCGTTCTGCAGCACGGAATAGTAGAGATCGTAATTTTCCGCCAGCTGTCCTGTCAGCTGCATGCGGATGGCCTCCAGGGGCATTGCCGTTTCCGTGGTTCCGGTTTCATTGTAATTTTCTTTTATATCCAGCCATCCGGATCCGCTCAGATTCACCTGATAGGAAATCGTTCCTGTCATTCCTTCCGGCTGATCGGACAATGTTGCTTTCATGGCTGTCACATAACTTCCTGAAGGGGCCTGACAGTACGTATTGTCACCGCTGTTGCTGCTCCAGCCGGTACCGTTCTGGAATATGCTGTATACAGCGCCCATCTGATTCTGTGCTCTGGCAGGGAAAGAAAATCCTGCGGTCATTGCCGCCGATACTGCAGCTATGGCTGCCGTCATAAAAAGTGTACGGATTTTTCCCGTCTTCATCATTGCCTCCTTCTGCCAGCGGTTCCGTTTTTCCGGACCGCTGCTGGGTATTTTCCACTTCTCTGCCATTTTACCACATTTTTGCCACATTTTTATTACTTTTCCAGTACGTTTTCTTAAAGTTTTATTTACTGATGAAATATTTTTTTCATTAAGGTCTCATATTCCGCATATGCGACCTGATCGCTCAGTTCTTTCAGATTCTGGAAGACACCTCTGTAATACCACTCATGCTTTTTCCTGTCTTTTTCCCTGAATTTTTCCCAGACCCTGTCCCCGTGCAGCAGATAGTCGGCAGCTGTGCTTCTGAGATTGCTGACCTTATCCCCCAGACAGATGATTCTGACCTCCCGCGGAGCTGTTTCCAGCCTGCGGATGGTTGCCTGTTTGCGTTCCTGCCAGCTTCTGGATTTGTCTTCGCTTTCCGCCTGCACCAGCTGTGCCACACGCAGTCCGAACCGCGCTTCCAGACATTCAAACGTCACACCGGCATCCTCGATTACATCATGGAGCAGAGCGGCGCAGATGACCTCTTCATCCTGCGTGATTCCCGAGACAATAACTGCCGTTTCCAGCGGATGTACAATGTAAGGAATGCTGCTGCCCTTTCTCATCTTTCCTTTGTGAACCTCCGCTGCAAATTCTGCCGCTTCCCGTATCATAGGTCCCCCTCCTTTTCTTACGGTCTGTCTGCTTCCTTACCAGTTCCTACCACACGTACATTCATGTAGTTATACGGAATCTCGATCCCTTCCCGGTCATAGGCAAGTTTGATTTCTTCCGTAATCCTCCATTTCACTGCCCAGTAATCGTCTGTCGGAACCCATCCTCGCGCCCCCAGAACAACTCCGCTCTCTCCGAGGCTGTCCACATAAACCGTGATGCCTTCTTCCTTCATCATTTCCGGACAGTCTTCATATATTTTCTGCAGGATTTCCTTTGCCTTCTTCAGGTCCGAACCATATCCGATGGAAACGGTCAGATCCAGCCGGCGTTTCTCCATGGTGGTCACATTGGTAATGGTAGAATCAGAAAGAGTTCCGTTGGGGATTACCACCTTTTTATTGTCAATGGTGATCAGGGTTGTATATACAAGACCGATGGAATAGACGGTGCCCTCTCCCTGCGTGGTCACAATATAATCATTCACGCGGAACGGTTTCATAAACAGGATCAGAACGCCGCCTGCAAAGTTGGCAAGGCTCCCCTGAAGGGCGAGGCCCAGAGCCAGACCGGCAGATCCTGTAACCGCCAGAATCGAGGCGGAACTCATTCCCAGCTGCTGTGCCACAATAAAAATCAGGATAAACAGCAGCACTGCGTTCAGAAGCGCGTCCAGAAACCGCAGCAGCGTGATTTCCACATCGGCCCGTTCCAGCGATCTCCGGACCATTTTCCGGATGATTCTGATCACCTTCATCCCCACCAGCAAAATCACGCCGGCAATCAGCAGACGGATTCCCAGTTTCAGAATTCCCGGTCCCCATCCTTTTACGGTTTCCAGAAGGACATTGGCCTCTTCCACATTTAATACCGGCAGTTCTTCATTCACGGACTGCCCTCCTTTCCGGCTGTAATCCGGCCGCCGGGACTTTCCCTGCGGCCGGACTCATTTCCCCTTTTATTCTTTTTATTTCTTTAAAAGCCTTCCCACTGTTCCCGAAATTTTGTCCAGCGGAGATGCTTTTTCTGTACTTTTTATACTTTTTGTGCTTTTTACGGTTTTCCCTCTGGAAGATTCCGATGTCTTTCCGGAAGCTTTCTGGGTTCTGGACTGGCTTTTCCCGGCACCCGCTTTCTTTTTACCGCTCTCCGGCGTACACTGGAAGACCGCGACAGCCATGGGCGGCAGATTGATCTGGATCGAGTCCTTTCTTCCGTCCCACTCCATTTCCCTGGACTGCTTTGCCCTGGGGTTTACCACACCGCTTCCGCCGAAGGAAACCGAATCGCTGTTGAAGATTTCCTTATATTTACCTGCAAACGGCACACCCAGGCGGAATTTTTCATGAACCACCGGAGCAAAATTGCAGACAAACAGCAGTGTTTCTTCCGGTTTTGAAGAACGCCGGATGAAAATTGCGATATTTTCCGCCTGATATGTGCAGTTGATCCATTCAAAGCCTTCCGGCTCGTCATCCAGTTCGTACATGGCAGGATGACTTGTATACAGATGGTTCAGAGCCTTTACATATTCCTGCATCTGCTTATGGACAGGATACTCCAGAAGATTCCACTCCAGCGGCACATTTTCATTCCATTCATCCATCTGTCCGAATTCCTGTCCCATGAACAGAAGCTTCTTTCCCGGATGGCCGGCCATGAAACCATAGGCAGCCCGCAGATTCGCAAACTTTTTCTCCTGGGTATCTCCCGGCATCTTTCCTGCCAGAGACCCCTTTCCGTGAACCACTTCATCGTGAGACAGCACCAGCACAAACTTCTCGCTGTAAGCATACAGCATGCTGAAGGTCAGCTCCCCGTAATGCTGATTCCTGAAATATGGATCGCACTGCATGTAACTCAGGAAATCATTCATCCATCCCATATTCCATTTATAATCAAATCCAAGGCCGCCTTCTTTTACATCTCCGGTGATCATCGGCCAGGCTGTAGATTCCTCCGCAATCAGCACGGCACCTTCCACTTCCTTATGGAATATGGAATTCAGATGCTTGAGGAATTCCACTGCCTCCAGATTTTCGTGGCCCCCGTACATGTTGGCCACCCATTCTCCGGCATTTTTTCCGTAATCCAGGTACAGCATGGACGCCACCGCATCCATCCGGATTCCGTCTGCATGGTATTCCCTGGCCCAGAACAGGGCGTTGGAAATCAGGAAATTGGAAACCTGGGGTCTCCCGTAGTTATAAATCAGTGTTCCCCAGTGCGGATGGCTTCCCTGTCTCGGATCCAGATGCTCATAAAGGCATGTCCCGTCAAAGGCTGCCAGTCCGTGGGCGTCCCGCGGAAAATGGGCCGGAACCCAGTCCAGGATCACACCGATTCCTTCCTTATGCATATGATCCATAAATGCCTTGAAGTCATCCGGTGTGCCGTAACGGCTGGTGGGCGCATAATATCCTGTAACCTGATAGCCCCAGGATGCATCCAGAGGATGCTCCATCACCGGCATCAGTTCCACATGGGTATATCCCATTTCCTTTACATAGGCGGACAGTTTTTCCGCAATCTCCCGGTAGTTGCAGAACTGACTGCCGTTTATATCGTTTCCGTCTTCATCCTTCTGTATTTCTTTCTGCATCCAGGAGCCCAGATGAACTTCATATACGGACATGGGACATTCCTGTTTCCTGTCCTTTTTCCGTTTTTTCATCCACTCTCCGTCGCTCCACGTATATTTCTTCAGATCCCAGATCACGGATGCCGTATCCGGACGCAGCTGCGCCCGGAATGCATACGGATCTGCCTTCAGCATGGGCACTCCCGCCCGCGTCTTTACTTCATATTTATAAAGCATGCCGGGTTCCAGCCCCGGAATGAAAAGTTCATACAGTCCGGAATCCCCCAGGCGGTTCATCTGATGTCTGCGGCCATCCCAGAAATTGAAATCTCCCACCACGCTGACACGCATGGCTCCGGGCGCCCAGACAGCAAAATGCACCCCGCGGATTCCCGCCTGTTCCGAGGGATGGGCCCCCAGCTTTTCGTAGGAGTCATAATAGATTCCCGCCTCCAGCTTCTTCAGATCACTGTCGGTGAATATGCTGCCGAACCGATAGGAATACGGGTCTTCCGTTTCCTGTGTGTCTCCGTCTTCATAGGTAATAAAGAAGCGGTACGGTTCCAGTTTTTTCCTGTCGAGAAGTACCGCAAAAAATCCGCCTTCATCCGCCATTTCCATGGGATAATCCGATTCCTGAAGCCTGACATCCACTTTTTTCGCATTGGGAATATACGCCTGAATCAGCAGACCTTCCTTTACCACGCGGGCTCCCAGAAGCCTGCCGGGATTGCTGGATTCCGAATATACCAGTTCCTCAATTCCCGCCCAGTCCATAAGATCATATAATACTTTATCCATCAAACGGCCCCCCTGAGCAAAGCATTTACATGCTGTTATTTTGTCTTCATTTTACCATTTCCTCATTCTGGTTACAAGGAAAATCGCCCCTGTTTTCCAGGAAATCAGCCAGCATAAGATCCACTGCTCTGCCATAGGTTCTGACCCCTTCCTGCTGTCCGTTGGCCTTCAGATACGCATCATTGACACGGTTTGCCACTTCCGCGGTTTTCCCTTCATACCGGTTCCAGAACCGGCTGTTTTCTTCCAGATCCTCCCGCACGGATTCATCCAGCATGGCGTACAGCTCCCGGTATGCTTCCGGGTCCGTTCCTGCCAGTGCATTGCCGGCGTAGATCCATCCCATAAGATATCCGCTGTACCGGAAGTCCGGATAGGGGGCATCTATGCAGGCCAGATATCCTATGAAATTTGCCTCATCTTCCCGCATGAACCCCCGCAGGTGTGAGAGTTCATGACATATGGTATGGGGAATATTATAAGCCGTCATATCCCTGTTATAGTTGGCCTCTATGGTAAACGGAGAATACACGCCGGAACATTGCTGAATCGAAAGGATCCAGGAAACCGTCACCGGTTTGGGCTGCGGATAGAACCCTGACAGAACCGGATATGTTTCTCCCAGCATGTTCATGGAAACTGTACCTTTTTCTCCCTGATTCTTCCAGCTTCCGCTGTCCTGCTCCATTTCCTTTCTGCTTGTATTCACCATATCTGTGAGCCAGGAACACATCTCATAAAGTTCCTGGTCCCCGGCCTTTCCTGTCTCCAGATTCAGCCAGGAAGAAAACGGTTTCCGGTAATAATTGATCCCGCAGTTCACCGTATACAGAAAAAACAGCAGCGCACAGAAGCAGAAAATCCTGACTGCCGCCGCTGCCGGCCGCTTCCGGAATCTTATGGGCATGAAAGCCGCATACACGATGACAATATAAAGTCCCAGTTCCACCACGGAAAAAGGGAACAGGCCGCTGAGCCGGCCCAGACTTCCCGTCAGAACCGGATATACACAGCCGGCATACCATTCCGAAAAACCATCCGCCTTCCGTGCCGCCGCCAGAAGTCCCCAGGAAACCGCCGTAAGAGCCGCTCCTGCTGCCGCTGCGGCTGCTGTTCTGTCTGCCTTTCTTCTCTCCATACCTGTCCTCTCTCCTGATTTTTTTTCTTACCTTTTGCGAAAAGGGCTTGCGAAACTTGACAAATTATCATAAACTCATTATATTGTGTTATTACATCATCGTCAAATGAGGGTTGTTGAAATTATGAATCATGAAGAAAAGAGCGAAAAAAAAGCCCCGGAAAAAGGCGGCTGGAAAGCCGAACTTATCAGCTGGGTGCAGATCATCGTGGCTGCTGCAGCCATTGCCTTTGTTTTAACTACATTCATCATTGCCAACAGTGAAGTGCCCACCGGCTCCATGGAAAATACCATTATGGCCGGAAGCCGTGTCATCGGCTCCAGACTCAATTATCATTTTACCGATCCGGAGCGCGGCGACGTGGTTATCTTTATCTATGGATGGCAGTGCCCGGTCTGCGACAGCACTGTGGAAGGCGACAAGGCGGACATCTGTCCGGTCTGCGGTTCCCAGGTGGAAAAACGCGGAAAGACCGTCTATTACGTCAAGCGCATCATCGGTATTCCCGGGGACGTGATCGATATCATCGACGACAAGGTATATCTCAACGGCTCTGATACGCCTCTGGACGAACCGTATCTGGCTGAAGAAATGAACCAGAATGAAACCTTCCATTTTGAAGTCCCCGAAAACAGTTATTTTATGATGGGCGACAACCGGAACTATTCCCTGGATGCCCGCTACTGGAAAAATCATTACATTTCCAGGGACAAGATCATTGCCCAGGTTCTGTTTGAATATTTCCCGGAAATCAAGCTGATTCGTTAACATGACATACACGCAGGAGATACCATTATGAAAAAAGTTGTAAAATTTGGGGGCAGTTCTCTGGCAAGTGCCCGGCAGTTCAAGAAAGTCAAAGCCATCATTCAGGCAGATAAATCCCGTACCTTTGTGGTTCCGTCAGCCCCCGGCAAACGGGACGGCAAGGACACCAAGGTCACGGATCTTCTCTATCAGTGCTACGACGCTGCCTCTTCCGGCCAGAGTTATGCAAGAATTCTGGATCAGATCAAAAAACGGTTTCAGGACATCATTGACGGACTGGATCTTGACCTGAATCTGGATTTCGAATTCGACAGAATAGAAAAGAATTTCGTTTCCGGCATCGGCAGGGATTACGCCGCTTCCCGGGGCGAGTACCTGAACGGACTTATCATGTCCGCCTATCTGGGATTCCCGTTCCTTGATGCGGCAGACGTCATCTGTTTTGATGAAAAGGGAAATTTCCTTCCGGAAGAGACCAATCATGAGCTGGAATCCAGCCTGGCCCAGTACCGGCAGGCAGTTATCCCGGGATTTTACGGGGCAGCTCCCGACGGATCCATTGTCACTTTTTCCCGGGGCGGTTCCGACATCACCGGTTCCCTGGTGGCACGGGCCATTCATGCCGATCTGTATGAAAACTGGACGGATGTATCCGGTTTTCTGGTGGCAGATCCCCGGATTATTGAAAACCCGGTTCCCATTGAAACCATCACCTACCGGGAGCTGAGGGAACTTTCCTACATGGGAGCCAGCGTGCTCCATGAAGATGCCATCTTCCCGGTGCGCAAGGAAGGAATCCCCATCAACATCCGGAACACCAACAAGCCGGAAGACCCGGGTACCATGATTGTGGAGAATACCTGCCGCAATCCCCGGTATACCATTACCGGAGTGGCCGGAAAAAAAGGGTTCTGTGCTGTCAATATTGATAAGGCCATGATGAACTCGGAAATCGGGTTCGGCCGCAAGGTTCTGGAAGTGTTCGAGCGGTGCGGAATTCCCTTTGAACATGCTCCGTCCGGAATTGACACCATGACTGTTTTTGTACACCAGGATGAATTCCAGGAAAAGGAACAGGCTGTCATTGCCGGCATTCACAGAGCCGTACATCCGGATTCCATCGACCTGGAATCGGACCTTGCGCTGGTAGCCGTGGTGGGACGCGGTATGAAGTCCGCCAGAGGGACAGCCGGACGCGTCTTTTCCGCCCTTGCCCATGCAAAAATCAATGTAAAAATGATCGATCAGGGTTCCAGCGAACTGAATATCATTATCGGCGTCAAAACGGAAGACTTTGAAAATGCCATCCGTGCGATTTATGATATCTTCATCAAAACAGAACTGTAACCGGGCGGACGAAAAGCCTCTGGGATTTTGCAGCCGCCGCTGAGAAAAAAGAAAAGTGCCGGAAAATCATCTCTTCCTGAATTCATGGATGATTCTCCGGCACTTCTGTTTTATTTGCTGTCATTAATCTTTCTCTTCAATGGCCATGATCAGGTCCACACGGCGCTGGTGACGGCCGCCTTCGAATTCAGCTGCCAGCCATTCGTCCACAATCATCTTGGCCAGCTCGCTTCCCACAACCCTTGCTCCGAAAGCCAGCACATTGGAATTATTGTGCATCCTGGAAAGTTTTGCGGTATACGGTTCGCTGCAGACGCATGCCCGGATTCCCCGGACCTTATTGGCCGCCAGGGAAATTCCCACACCGGTTCCGCAGATGGCAATTCCGAGATCCGCTTCCCCGGATGCCACTGCCCGTCCTACTTTTTCTCCGTAAACAGGATAGTCGCAGCTTTCCGTGGAATTTGTTCCAAGATCCAGAACCTCATATCCCTTTTTCTCCAGATGCTCTTTGATGATATTTTTCATTTCCACTGCGGAATGATCGTTTCCCATTGCAATCTTCATATCTGTTCCCTTTCTTTTTCCTCGTCCTTTATTCCTCTGCTTCTTCCACCTGAAGAAACATCTGAATCATATCCAGCCTGGATGTCATGGAAAGAAGCAGCATATCCAGCAGAGTGATCGCTGCCATGGCCTCCACAACCACCACCGCTCTGGGCACCACCACCGGATCATGCCTTCCGCTGATGACAAGCTCGATTTCGTTTCCGTCCCGGTCCACGGTTTCCTGGGGTCTGGCAATGGACGGCGTAGGTTTGAATGCCGCCCTGAAAACCAGTCTTGCGCCATCACTGATGCCGCCCAGCACACCTCCGGAATGATTGGTTTTCTTTACCACGTTCCCTGAGGCGTCCATACGGAACGCATCGTTGTTTTCCGATCCGCAGGACTTTGCCGCCGCGAATCCGTCTCCTATTTCAAATCCCTTTACAGCCCCGATGGAAAGCATGGCCTTGGCCAGATTTGCATCCAGCTTTTCAAATACCGGCTCCCCGAGTCCTGCCGGAAGATGCTCCGCCACGCATTCCACCACGCCTCCGGCGGAATCGCAGGAAGCCATCTTTTCTTCCAGAAATGCCGCAGCCTTTTCTGCCGCTTCTTTGTCCGGCATGCAGAGGCTGTTGTTTTCCGTCTCCGAAAGGTCAAACCGTTCTTCTGATATTTCCACGGGACCGATGGATCTGGTATACGCCGTCACGGATATATTCAGTGACTTCAGGACCTTGGCTGCCACCGCTCCTGCAGCCACGCGGCCGATGGTCTCTCTGGCCGAGGATCTTCCTCCTCCTCTGTAATCCCGGAATCCGTACTTTTCATCAAAGGTATAGTCCGCATGTCCCGGCCGGTAACAGGAAGCAATCCGGCTGTAGTCCGCCGACCTCTGATCCGTGTTCCGGACGATCATGGAAATGGGCGTTCCGGTGGTTTTTCCTTCAAATACGCCGGACAGGATTTCCACCTGATCCGCCTCATTTCTTCTGGTGGCATAGCGGCTCTGCCCGGGCTTTCTCCTGTCCAGATATTCCTGAATATCCGATTCACACAGAGACAGGCCTGCCGGGCATCCGTCCACCACAACTCCGATGGCTTTTCCGTGGGACTCTCCCCAGGTGGTTACCCTGAATATGGTTCCTGTTGTTGATCCAGCTGCCATGTTTCCTACTCTCCTATCTTTACGATCTCGCAGCAGTTGGGTTCATTGATGGCAAGACTCCTGCTGCACATGACCAGAAGCCCCTGCTCATAGTCCACACGGAAAAAGGAAATGGATCCCTCATGATTGATGGATGCCAGGTGCTTCCCGTCAGGGAATACCGCAATATCTTTCGGATAGTCACCGCTGATGGGAAGGCAGAACCGGAAGTCCAGAAGTCCGGATTCCGGATCTCGGTTAAAAAGCGAAACCGTATTATCTCCCGCGTTGGAACAGAACAGATGTCTTTCATCCGGCGTGAATCTCATGGCACACGCCGCTGTCATGCTGCCTGCCTCGGCTCCTGTGGTGGAGACACTCTGAAGTTTTTCCACCCTGGGTGCCCTCTCTCCTGTTTCATAGGAATATACATCAATGGTGTTTTTCAGCTCATGAAGCACATAGAAAAATCTTCCGTCCTGGCTGAAAATAAACCGTCTGGGTGCAGACTCCAGTTCGCAGCGGATCGTATCCACCAGTGTGATTTTCCCTTCGCTTTTATCAAAACGATATACTTTGATCTGATCAATGCCCAGATCCGCCACCATCAGGAACTTGCCGTCCGGAGTCAGTCTGGCGCAGCTGACATGGGGCCGGTAATTCCTTTCTGCCACACTGCCCAGTCCTTTATGGAAAACACCATCCGTGATTCTTCCTACTGACCCGTCCTTATTGAGCTTCAGGACCGTGATCTTTCCGTCATGGTAACCGGATACAAAAAGATATTTGTTTTCTTTATCAGCTGACAGATGGCACCCGCGCATTCCCTTGATATTTGCACTGTTGATTCTGGACAGGCTTCCGTTCTCCATGATCCGGAAAGATACAACGCCCTCATCCGCGATGGAATACAGGATCTTTCCGTTATCTGAAGCCTGTACATAGGAAGAGTTGTCCACTTCCACCTCACAGCGCCGGATAAACTTTCCCGCTTCCACATCCACATCAAATACCGTGATTCCCTTGGCTTTCCCTGTATAGGAATAGGAACCCACGTATGCCATATATTTTCCCGTCATCTGTCATTCCCTCCGTTCTGCCGGCCTGCCTTCCGCGGCTTTCTGATGGATCCGGCCAGTTTTCGGCCATTCCCGGCCGCAATGTTTTTGCTATGGTTCATTTTAACATATCCCTGCCGGTTTGTTAACCATAAATTATGGAAAAATTCACAGGCCGGAAGGGGCTGCAGCATCTTCTGCCGGCAGAAAAAACAAACATTTTCCGTCGAAATCTATTGACTCCTGTCGAAAACCCTGTATAATGATCCTTGCCATATGTTTATTTTTACTAAACTTTGATTTTACATATATTTGTTCCCAGACGGTGCTTTCCGGACCGTCCGGACAGGAAATGCCAGCTGAAAGGAGGACGGATCCATATGGATCTTGGTGCAAAACTCAAAGAGCTCCGTACACGGAAAGGACTGACCCAGGAAGAGCTTGCCGACAGGGCAGAGCTTTCCAAAGGTTTTATTTCCCAGGTGGAACGCAACCTGACTTCTCCGTCCATTGCTACCCTGACTGATATTCTTCAGTGTCTCGGAACCACCATCGGCGACTTTTTTTCGGAAACACCCGAGGAACAGATCGTTTTCGGCAGAAACGACTATTTTGAAAAATATGATTCCGATCTGAAAAACAAAATCCAGTGGATTATCCCCAACGCTCAGAAAAATACCATGGAGCCGATTCTTCTGACTCTGGAACCAGGCGGGTCCACCTATCCGGACACGCCCCATGAGGGCGAGGAATTCGGCTATGTGCTTCAGGGAACGGTTTCCATTCATCTCGGAAACCGGATCTGGCAGGCCCGCCGCGGAGAATCCTTTTACTACACTGCCGAAAAGACCCACTATCTCACAAGCCGGACCGGCGCCGCGGTCCTTTGGGTCAGCTCACCACCAAGTTTTTGACAGGAGGACTGTTTATGAATCAGCCGCTTATTGATCTGGTGCATGTTTGCAAAAGTTTTGACGGGGACATTGTCCTCGACGATCTGAATCTTTCCGTTCAGGAAAACACCTTTGTCACACTCCTTGGCCCCAGCGGATGCGGAAAAACCACCACCCTGCGCATTATCGGCGGTTTCACGGCTCCGGACAGCGGGCAGGTGATCTTCAACGGCCAGGATATTACGAACCTGCCGCCCAACAAACGGCAGCTGAACACCGTGTTTCAGAAATATGCCCTGTTCACCCATATGACCATTGCGGAAAACATCGCGTTTGGTCTGAAGATCAAGAAAAAATCCAAAAGCTATATTGACGATAAAATCAAATATGCGCTGAAGCTTGTGAACCTGGATGGCTATGAAAACCGCAGCGTGGATTCCCTCAGCGGCGGACAGCAGCAAAGAATTGCCATTGCCAGAGCCATCGTCAATGAACCGAAACTGCTGCTCCTGGACGAACCTCTGGGCGCTCTGGACCTGAAGCTGCGCAAGGAGATGCAGCTGGAGCTCAAGCGGTTGCAGCGCGAGATGAACATTACCTTTATCTACGTTACCCACGATCAGGAGGAAGCGCTTACCATGTCCGATACCATTGTGGTCATGAATCAGGGCTATATCCAGCAGATGGGAACTCCGGAACAGATTTACAACGAACCGGAAAACGCTTTCGTTGCCGACTTTATCGGAGAAAGCAATATTGTGGACGGTCTCATGCTTCATGATGAGCTGGTGGAAATTTCCGGCGCAAAGTTTGCCTGTGTGGACAAGGGCTTCGGCACCAGGACTCCTGTCGACGTGGTCATCCGGCCGGAAGACATTGATCTGGTAAAACCTGAAGACGGTACGCTCCAGGGCGTCGTGACACACCTGATCTTCAAAGGCGTCCATTATGAAATGGAGGTCACAACACCGGACGGTTTTGAATGGCTGGTCCACAGCACCGATATGTTTCCTGTTGGTCAGAAGGTGGGCATTCATGTGGATCCCTTCGATATCCAGATCATGAACAAGCCCGCTTCGGAAGATGAGGAGGCCGTGGGAGTCAATGAATAGTTTGAAAAGCAGATATCTGGCAGGTCCCTATATCGTCTGGATGACAGGTTTTACCATTATTCCGCTGCTGATGATCTTTTATTATGGTCTTACGGACCGCAGCGGTGCATTCACTCTGGATAACGTGCTGGCAATTTCCACGGCGGAACATATGAAGGCCCTGCTTCTTTCCCTTGTTCTGGCGGCGGCAAGCACGGCAGTCTGTCTCATAATCGCCTATCCGCTGTCTCTGATTCTGAGGCGCCGTCATATCGGCTGCGGGAGTTTTGTGGTTTTCATTTTCATTCTCCCCATGTGGATGAACTTTCTTCTCCGCACAATGGCATGGCAGACGCTTCTGGAAAAGAACGGAGTCATCAACGGCATCTTATCCACACTCCGCCTGCCGGAGCTTACACTTATCAACACTCCGGGAGCCATTATCCTGGGTATGGTTTATAACTTTCTGCCTTTTATGGTACTTCCGATTTATAATGTAATGATCAAGATCGATGATAATGTCATCAATGCCGCCAGAGATCTGGGCGCAGGAAGTTTTCAGACCCTGGTGAAAATCATCTTTCCCCTGAGTATTCCGGGTATCATCAGCGGCATTACCATGGTATTCATTCCGGCGCTCACCACTTTCGTCATCTCCAACCTTCTGGGCGGCAGCAAGATTCTCCTGATCGGAAATGTCATCGAACAGGAATTTACCAAGGGCAGCAACTGGAATCTGGGGGCAGGGCTCTCCATGGTCCTCATGATATTCATTCTGATCAGCATGGCACTGGTTGCCAAATACGATAAAAACGGGGAAGGAGCCGCATTTTAAATGAGTGCATCAGTTTCCGGAATCAAACGCTTTTTTGAAAATTTCTATCTGGTATTTGTTCTGATCTTTCTGTACGCTCCCATCGGCGTTATGGCTGTTCTGTCATTCAACAGCTCCAAATCCCGTTCCCAGTGGGGCGGATTTACTCTGGACTGGTACAGAAACATGTTTGAGAGTTCGGCCATTATGGACGCACTCTACAACACCCTGATGATTGCCTTTCTGTCCGCTCTCGCCGCCACCATCATCGGTACGGCAGCCGCCATCGGCATCAGCAGCATGAAAAAACTTCCCAGGACAGTTTTCATGGGCATCAACAATCTTCCGATCCTGAATTCGGAAATTGTAACCGGAATTTCCCTGATGCTGATGTTCATCGCCTTCGGAATCTCTCTGGGATTCAAAACCATCCTGCTGGCTCATATCACATTCAATATTCCGTATGTGACCCTGAGCGTGCTTCCCAAACTGAAGCAGACCAGCCGCTATACCTATGAAGCTGCCATGGATCTGGGCGCCGGACCGGTACAGGCATTTTTCCGGGTGGTGTTCCCCGATATCATGCCGGGAGTGTTTTCCGGTTTCCTGATGGCATTCACCATGTCCCTGGATGATTTTATCATTACACATTTTACCCGCGGGGCCGGCATCAACACCCTCTCCACCCTGATTTACAGCGAAGTGCGCAGAGGAATCCGGCCGTCCATGTATGCGCTTTCCACCGTGATTTTTGCCACGGTTCTGGTTCTGCTTCTGATCACCAACTTTGCCCCCACCGGACAGACTTCCGGAACTTCTTCCGGGAAAGGCAGACAGGCAGCCTCCGGTTCCGGCAGGGATCCGCGCCGCAGCGGAAAGTGGATTCTGGCAGCCGCCGCCTTCTGTGTTGTGGCCTGTGTCTCTTTTTCCACTTATAAACACGTTGCCGGCAGCAGTTCCAATGAGCTTTATGTCTACAACTGGGGAGAATATATCGACGAAAGCGTCATCGCACAGTTTGAAGAGGAAACCGGAATTCATGTCACCTATGACCTGTTTGAAACCAATGAGGAAATGTATCCGGTCATTGAAGCCGGAGCTGTCCGGTACGATGTGGTATGTCCTTCCGACTATATGATTCAGAAAATGGCCGAAAACGGCCTTCTGGCGGAAATCAACTTTGACAACATTCCCAACCTTCAGTACATAGATCCACGGTACCTGGAAAAATCCAGGAGTTTTGATCCCGATAATCTCTATTCCGTTCCCTATTGCTGGGGAACGGTGGGAATTATCTATAATACCCGCCGGATTCAGGAACTGGGAGTGTCCGCCCCCACCTGCTGGGCAGATCTCTGGGATGAGCGGTACCAGGGGGAAATCCTGATGCAGGACAGCGTCCGGGATGCTTTCATGGTGGCGCTCAAACAGCTGGGATATTCCATGAACTCCACGGATCTTCCGGAGCTGGAAGAGGCCAGGGATCTTCTGATCCGCCAGAAACCGCTGGTTCAGGCCTATGTGGTGGATCAGGTCCGGGATAAGATGCTGAGCGGGGAAGCCGCCGTCGGCGTCATCTATTCCGGTGAACTTCTGTATCTCCAGGAAGAAGCCGAAAAACTGAATCTGGATTATGAGCTCAATTATGTGATTCCGGAAGAGGGAACCAATATCTGGATCGATTCCTGGGTGATTCCGGCCAATGCCACCAACAAGGAAAACGCAGAAAAATGGATTAATTTCCTGTGCCGTCCCGACATTGCCCTGAAGAATTTTGAGTACATCACCTATGCCACTCCCAACCGCGGTGCTTTTGAACTTCTGGACGAGGAAACCAGGAACAACAAAGCTGTATTCCCCGATACCGACAGGCTCGAAAACTGCGAGGTTTATCAGTATCTTGGCACGGAGGCCGACGACCTGTACAGCAGCCTCTGGAAAGAGGTCAAATCCCGGTAAGCCCCGCCCCCTCATATTCCGGCAGCGGAGAACGTTTTCCGGCCGTCTGTATCGGAATGGGAACCGGGAGTTTCCCAAAGTTAAAGATACCACACCAATCCCATGCTGACTTTTGCTCAACCGATACAGCCGGAG
>OGGQ01001997.1_pt1 | contig 24045 bp, 20 predicted proteins | sample 1571191 | NCBI WGS metagenome assembly OGGQ01 (sample SAMEA2582061, study PRJEB24529) | metagenome | biome: Human gut stool | place: China | collected 2011
AAAAAGGTGAGAGCAAGAACCGTCCCGTGGCCACAAATTTTCAATTCTTGAAAATTCTCGCCACTTCGGGACTGCTTCTTGTTGGGGCGTGCCTGCCCCAAACCCTGCTAGGAACACGTGCTATAAGCTGGAATTTATAGATTCAATCGATAAAGGTGTGGCTTGTTCCAAACCCATGAATTTATTATAATAGGGCTGTGAGGAGGTGCTGGAATGAAGCAGTGTCCCATTGATTTCTTTGACCCGGAGGTGCAGCATTTAGCCGCATCCGCCGGGTGCAGACTTTACCGGATGCAGAACGACACCGGCGAAGGGCTCATCTCTGAATATCTGATCCTGCCGGGGATTGATCTTTTCTACAACGACTTTCACATGAAGGACGGGCAGAATCAGAACAAACGCCCCATGCCGGATACCATCGAAATCAATCACTGCTGGGAAGGGCGGTTTGAGTGCGAGTTTCAGAACGGCGATTATCAGTATATCGGTGCGGGCGACCTGTCCATTCACCGGCTGAGCCACACCACCCGGCAGACCTGTTTTCCATTGGCACACTATCACGGCATTTCCATCACCATCGACTTGCCGCAGGCGCAGCAGACGCTTTCTTCTCTGGAAGCCATCATGGGCGATCTTGACATCCATTTGGAAACCATCGCCGAGCGTTTCTGCCGAGAAGAGAGCTGCTATGTGCTGCGCAGCAACCGGGAAGTCGCGCACATTTTTTCGGAGCTGTACGCTGCCCCACCGGAAAGGATGGCCCACTACCTGAAAGCCAAGGTGCTGGAGTTGCTCATGCTCCTAAACGACCTGCCGCAGGAGTCCTTCTCCGAAAAGCGACAGTTTTTCTCCCGCAGTCAAGTCATAACTGTTCGGGCGATGCACGATGCAATGATACAGGATCTCAGTCACCATTACACATTGGCTGAGCTTTCCCGGCAGTTCGGCATTGCGCAAACTTCCATGAAGCTCTGCTTCAAAGCCGTTTATGGCAGCTCCATTTATCAATACATGAAATCCTACCGGATGCAGACTGCCCGCGTCCTTTTGCAGGATACAAGTCACAGTGTAACCGAGATCGCAGCCGCACTCGGCTATGATAACCCCAGCAAATTTTCGGAAGCATTCAAAAAAGAATACGGCACCAGCCCCACTCTATTCCGAAACTCGCCGTCCGAATCGGATGTTTTCTGACGGTTCGGAGTGGCAGACCAGCCTTATTTGGTTATACTTTCTGGTTAGAAAAAACTAACATAGAAAGGATATTCCATTATGAGACGAATTCAAACCGGCGTAATCGCCGTATGCCTCGCCGCAGCTTTCCTGTCAGGCTGTGCAGGTTCTTCCGCCCAGAGTACCGCAAGCAGCACTGCCGCAAGTTCTGCGGCTGCTTCTTCCGTCAGCACCACTGCTGTTTCCGCCAACTATGACGGCGGTTCCGGCACGCAGGAAGACCCCTACCAGATCAACAGCGTGGATTCCCTGCTGACCTTTGCTTCCAATGTCAACGATGGCTCGCAGGGCGGCTACGCCGGTGTTTGCTTCAAACTGACCAGTGATCTGGACCTGTCCGGTGTCGAGTGGGCTCCCATCGGCAATATGAACGACATGGAGACACACTCCACCCTGTTCCTCGGCTCCTTTGACGGAGACGGCCACACTATTTCCAACCTGAGCTATACTTCGGATACCTATAACTGCGGTGCCGGTCTGTTCGGCGTGAGCTGCGGTGAGGTGAAAAACCTGACTCTGGAAGATGCCACGGTCACAGTAACGGAAGGCACTTCCATGGCCATTGGCGGCGTTGTGGGCTACAACATGGGTTCTGTAGATAACGTCACACTGAAGGGCGATTCCACCATTACCGGAAATAACTGTGTCGGCGGTATTGTGGGCGGTAACAACAACTCTATCACCAACTGCATGGTGGAGGGGGCTACCGTGGTCGTCATCGGTGACAACCACTTTACCGATAAGATCGTTCAGGCAGACGTTGCCGAGTGCGGCGGTCTGGTAGTCGGCGGCGGCTTTGGCGGCAGCATCGACAACTGCACAGCATCCGGCACCGTGAAAGCCACCGGCAACGAGCCGGTGGGTCTGGGCGGCATTGGTGGCTGTCTGGAAATGATGGACACCATCACCAACTGCACCGCTGATGTGACTATCGAGAGCGAAAACGGTGGTCACGCCATTGGCGGTTTGTGCGGCTATGCAGGTACCCATTCCAACCCGGATGTCTGCCTTGAAACGGAAGGCTTCTCCACTAAAAACTATCCCTCTGTCATTGACAACTGCAATGTGACCGTGAACATCAAGGCAAACGGTGCCACCCATGTGGGCGGCCTTGTGGGTACCGGCCTATACTACTACAGTGAGGAGACGGTTTTCAAAATCACCAACTGCTCGGTAAAGGGCAGCATTGACGGTGCCGTTACACCCGGTACCGTTGCAGGCCGCGCCGAGGGCAGCACCATTGAAAGCTGCACTGCCGATGTGACTATTGACGGGAACGCTGGTACGGAGCAGGTCGGCACAACGACCCAGATGTACGAAAGCGCAGACCAGTAAAATGATTTTCTCCATAAGGGCAATCAAGTTCGCACGATGATAACTTGATTTCAAAGCAAAAGGCAGGATACCACCGCCACGGTGATACCCTGCCTTTGTTCGTTTACCGCTCTGCGTACTCTCGCCGCAGAACCTCCGATAAACAAAAAACGTACCCGAACCCTTTCACATAGAGAATCGGGTTCGAGTACGAACTGTTTGGTGGACGGTACAGGACTCGAACCTGTGACCTCCTGCACGTCAAGCAGATGCTCTACCAGCTGAGCTAACCGTCCATATTCTGTTTTGCTGTAGTCAGCTCAATTATGATAGCATAGGATGGAATAAAAATCAAGCCCTTTTTGCAAAAATCTTCAAAAAATCTTTCCAGGGCTGGCCGGGACGCCTCTGCCGGAGGGGCGGGAAAGCGGGCGAAGGCTGGGAGCTAAAAGGTTATCGTTGCCCCTTTTTTATAGGTGTGCTATAATAAGATGATTACAATAGGAAAGGTATCGCAGAATGAGAGTATTGGGCATCGACCCGGGCTACGCCATCGTGGGATGGGGCGTGGTGGATTACGCGGGAAACCGCTTTGCACCGGTGGATTTTGGCGCGGTGTGTACCGACGCCGGCGTGCCGTTCGAGCGGCGGCTGGACGAGGTGTATGCGGGCGTCAAAGAGGTCATCGAGCGGACGCAGCCGGAGGTGCTGGCCATCGAAAAGCTGTTCTACCAGCACAACCAGACCACCGTCATCGGCGTGGCCGAGGCGCGCGGCGTCATTCTGCTGGCGGCGGCGCAGGCGGGCCTGCCCATCTACGAGTACACCCCGATGCAGGTCAAGCAGGCCGTCACCGGCTACGGCAAAGCCGTGAAAAAGCAGGTGCAGGAGATGACCCGCATCCTGCTGCATCTGCCCGCCATCCCGAAGCCCGACGACACCGCCGACGCGCTGGCGATGGCCATCACCTTCTGCCACACCAACGGCAGTCAGCTCAACCGTTTTGTACGGCGTGTGCCGGGGCCTATCTGAGCCGCCCAAAACAACAAAACTTTCTCGTATCCGATAGACCTGCCCGGCACGCCAGTGGCTCTCCCACAGGGAGAGCTGGCAATGCCGGCAGGCATTGACTGAGAGGGCTATTATGATATACAGCTTAACCGGAAAGATCATCAAAAAGACCCTGAACGCTGTGGTCATCTGCTGCGGCGGCGTGGGGTACTACGCCCAGTGCCCGGCCAGCGTGGCCGGTGCGCTGCCCGGCGTGGGGAACGAAGCCACCATCTACACGGTGATGAACGTCACCGAGAACGACGTCAGCCTCTACGGCTTCGCCAGCGAGGAACAGCAGGCCTGTTTCGAGCTGCTCACCTCGGTGTCGGGCGTGGGCGCGAAGGTGGGCCTTGCCATCCTGAGCGTCATGGAGCCAGACCGTGTGGCGCTGGCCATCTCGGCGGGCGACCACAAAGCCTTCAAGGCCGCGTCCGGTGTCGGCCCCAAGCTGGCCCAGCGCATCGTGCTGGAACTGAAAGATAAGGTCGCCAAAGGCTTTGCCGCCGGGATCGACCTGGAAAACGTGGCGGGCGCTGCTTCGGACACCGCCGCCGCACAGGGGGCAGGACAGGCCATCGCCGCGCTGGTGTCGCTGGGCTACAGCCAGAGCGAGGCCGCACTGGCCGTCTCCAAGATCGACGGCACGCTCCCGGTGGAAGAGATCATCAAGCTGGCGCTGCGCAGCATGGCGGGCAGGAGGTAAACGATGCAGGACGATACCGCGCTCTATGGCGCAAAAATGATGCAGCCCGGGATGACGGCGGCGGACAGCGAGGAAAACAACCTCCGCCCCCAGCATCTGGAGGACTACATCGGACAGGAAAAGGTCAAGCAGAACCTGAAGATCTATCTCGAAGCGGCCAAGCGCCGGGGCGAGCCCATGGACCACATCCTGCTCTACGGCCCTCCGGGTCTGGGCAAGACGACGCTGGCGGGCATCATCGCCAACGAGATGGGGGTGCAGATCCGCATCACCAGCGGCCCGGCCATCGAAAAGCCCGGCGACCTCGCTGCCCTGCTGACCAATCTGCAGGAGGGCGACGTCCTCTTCATCGACGAGATCCACCGCCTCTCCCGGCAGGTGGAAGAGGTGCTTTACCCGGCACTGGAAGACTATGCGCTGGATATTATGATAGGCAAAGGCCCCAGCGCCCAGAGCATCCGCATCAATCTGCCCCGGTTCACGCTGGTGGGTGCGACCACCCGTGCGGGCCAGATCACCGGCCCTCTGCGCGACCGCTTCGGCGTGCTGCTCAAGCTGGAGCTCTACAGCCCCGACGAGCTGAGCAATATCATCATCCGCTCGGCGGGCATCCTCGACCATCCCATCACCCCCGAGGGTGCTTATGAGCTGGCCAAGTGCAGCCGCGGCACGCCCCGTGTGGCGAACCGCTTCCTCAAGCGTGTGCGCGACTTTGCCACCGTGCTGGGCGACGGCATCATCGACCGGGATGTGGCGCTGCTGAGCCTCAAGCGGATGGACGTGGACGCGCTGGGTCTGGACGAACTGGACCGCAGCCTGCTCCGCGCCATCATAGAAATGTACAACGGCGGCCCGGTGGGTCTGGAAACACTGGCCGCAGCCCTCGGCGAAGAGGCCGTGACGCTGGAAGACCTGTGTGAGCCCTACCTGATGCAGATGGGCTTTCTGACCCGGACGCCCCGGGGCCGCTGTGCCACCCGGCTGGCGTATGAGCATCTCGGCCTGAAAGCGCCTGAGAGCGGCAGCGCCGAGGACAATGGACAGCAGAGCTTATTTTAAGTGAGGTATTTACTATGGGAAAGTATTTTGGTACCGACGGTGTGCGCGGCGTGGCCGGTGCAGACCTGACCTGTGAGATGGCGATGCTCATCGGACGCGGCGCTGCCGCCGTGCTGACCAGCAGCACCGGCCACAAGCCCCGTATCCTCATCGGCAAGGATACCCGCCAGTCCGGTGATATGCTGGAAGCTGCCCTGACCGCCGGTCTGTGCAGCGTGGGCGCGGACGTCGAGAGCCTGGGCGTCGTCCCCACTCCCGCCGTGGCCTATCTGGTGCGCAAGTACAACGCCGACGCCGGCGTGGTCATCTCGGCGTCTCACAACCCGATGGAATTCAACGGCATCAAGATCTTCGCCGGCACCGGCTACAAGCTGCCGGACGAGGTGGAGAACGAAATTGAAGCCTATATCGACAATCAGTGCGCGGGCCTCAAGCTGGCCACCGGCGGCGATGTGGGCCGCGTGACCTGCCGCACCGACGGCATCAAGGACTACACCGACCACCTGTATGAGTCCATCAACGGCGACCTGTCCGGCCTGAACATCTGCATCGACTGCGCCAACGGTGCCTCCGCAGCAGTAGCCCGGCAGCTGTTCCCCCGTCTGGGCGCAAAGTGTACCTTTATCGGTGTGGAGCCTGACGGCAAGAACATCAACGCCGGTGTGGGCAGCACCCATCTGGACAATCTGGAAAAGGCCGTCGTCGAGGGCGGATTTGACTGCGGCATCGCCTTTGACGGCGACGCAGACCGCTGCCTCGCCTGCGACGAGAAGGGTCAGGAGATCGACGGCGACAAGATCATCGCCCTGCTGGCCATGAACATGAAGGAAAAGGGCTGTCTGGACGGCAATACTGCGGTCGTCACCGTCATGTCCAACCTGGGCTTCATCAAGTTTATGGAGTCCCAGGGGATCCGCACCGAGAAGACCGCCGTCGGTGACCGCTATGTTCTCGAGAACATGCGGGAGAACGGCTACGCCATCGGCGGCGAGCAGAGCGGCCACGTCATCCTGCTCCACCACACCACCACCGGTGACGGTGAGCTGACCGCCGGCAAGCTGCTCAAGCTGCTGGCCAAGAGCGGCAGGAAGATGAGCGAGCTGAACGGCATCTACGCCCAGTACCCTCAGGTGCTGGTGAATGTGGCGGCCAATGCCGCCCAGAAGGCCGCCTACAAGGAAGACAAGGTGCTGGCCGACTTCATCGAGAACGAGCAGCAGAAGCTGATGGACATGGGCCGTGTGCTGGTGCGCGTCTCCGGCACGGAGCCGAAGATCCGCGTCATGGTGGAGGGCCAGGACCTCGAGGCCATCGACCTGTGCGCCAAGCGCATCGTGGATAAGATCAACGAGCGGATCATCGAAGGTTAAGATAGAGATAAAAAGCAGGAAGGAGGACGCATATGCGCCCTGCAGATACATGGAAAGACTACGAGCTGCTGGATGCCACCGACGGCAACCGGCTGGAACGCTGGGGAGAAACTTTGCTCATCCGCCCCGACCCGCAGGTGGTGTGGAAGACCCCCAAGCAAAGCCCCTTGTGGGCAAAGGCAGATGCCATCTACCACCGCTCCAATCAGGGCGGCGGCGAGTGGGAGTACCGCCGCCGTCTGCCCGAAAAGTGGAAGATCACCTGTGGCGAAGGGGAGGATAAGCTGACCCTCATCGTCAGCCCCACCGGCTTCAAGCACACCGGCGTCTTCCCGGAGCAGGCCGTCAACTGGGCCTGGTACGCCAGGAAGATCCGCGCCGCAGGCCGGCCCATTAAAGTTTTGAACCTCTTCGGCTACACCGGCGGTGCAACGCTGGCCTGTGCGGCGGCGGGCGCTACCGTCTGCCATGTGGATGCCTCCAAGGGCATCGTGGCCTGGGGCAAGGACAATGCCGCCGCTAGCGGCCTCGCCGACCGGCCCATCCGCTGGCTGGTGGACGACTGCGCCAAGTTCGTCGCCCGCGAGAAGCGCCGCGGCAACACCTACGACGGCATCATCATGGACCCGCCGAGTTATGGACGCGGCCCCGGCGGCGAGATCTGGAAGCTGGAAGACTGCATCTACGACCTCATCAGTCAGTGCGAAGAGGTGCTGAGCGACAAGCCGCTCTTCTTTGCGGTCAACAGCTACACCACCGGCCTTTCGCCCGCCGTCATGGAGTATATGCTCAAGACGACGCTGATCCCCCGCTTTGGCGGAAAGACCAGCTGCGACGAGATCGGCCTGCCCGTCTCCGCCACCGGCGGCGTCGTCCCCTGCGGCGCGACGGCGATCTGGGAAGAGTAAACCTCTCAGTCTCGCTATCGCTCGACAGCTCCCCTAGCGAGGGGAGCCTCTGGCGAAGAGATAAAGCTTTACGGAATGCCAAGGCCTCTCCTCGATAGGAGAGGTGGCAATGCGAAGCATTGACGGAGAGGTTAACATCTAAGAATGGGGTACAGCCCCTTTCAGAGGGGCGCACCACCAGAAAGAGAAAACAAATGAGTGAAACGATACTGACAGCAGAAAACTTAAAGTTCCGCTACGACTCGGAGCAGCCCGGCTACGCGCTCAACGGCGTCTCCATGCAGGTCGGGCGGGGCGAGTTCGTGGCCGTGCTGGGCGCAAACGGCTGCGGCAAATCCACCCTTGCCAAGCACTTCAACGCCATCCTCCTGCCGGAGGAGGGCAAGGTGTACGTCGAGGGCATGGACACCGCCGATGATGACAAGCTCTATGACATCCGCCAGACCGTGGGCATGGTGTTCCAGAGCCCGGACAACCAGATCGTCGCCACGGTGGTAGAGGAAGACGTGGCTTTCGCGCTGGAAAACCTCGGTGTTCCGCCGGAAGAGATGCGCCGCCGCGTCGATGACGCCATGAAGATGGCGGGCATCTACGAGTTCCGGGAGCGTGCACCCCACAACCTCTCGGGCGGCCAGAAGCAGCGCGTCGCCATTGCGGGCGTCGTCGCCATGCGTCCCGACTGCCTCATCCTCGACGAGGCCACCGCCATGCTCGACCCTCGCGGCCGTGAGCAGGTGATGCAGACCATCCACCACCTCAACAAGGATCTGGGCATCACCGTTGTGTCCATCACCCACTACATGGAAGAGGCCGCGCAGGCCGACCGCGTTCTGGTGATGAGCCAGGGCAATGTGGTGATGGAAGGCACCCCGAAAGAGGTGTTCAGCCAGACCGAAAAAGTCCGTTCTCTCCGCCTCGACGTGCCGCAGGCCGCAGAGCTGCGGGATGAGCTGGTCAAGGCCGGCATCCCCATGCCCGAAGGCATCATCGACACCGGCGAGTGCGCACAGGCTCTGTATGAGCTGCTGAAGTAAGGGGGACGGAAACATGGCAAGCATTATCAAAGTAGAACACCTGAGCTATGTCTACAACCCCGGTATGCCGAACGCAGTCACCGCGCTGGACGACGTGAGCTTTGAGGTGGAAGAGGGCGATTTCGTGGGCATCATCGGAGCCACCGGCTCCGGCAAGAGCACCCTCATCACCCACATGAACGGTCTGAACAAGCCCACCAGCGGCAAGATCATCATTGATGGCCGCGACCTCTGGGCCGAACCGGAAAAGATCCGGGATTTCCGGTTCCTGACGGGTCTGGTGTTCCAGTACCCGGAGTACCAGCTCTTTGAGGAAACGTGCTATAAGGACATCGCCTTCGGCCCGAAGAATATGGGCCTCGACGAGGCGGAGGTCGATAAGCGCGTCCACGAGGCGGCAGAATTCGTCGGCCTCGATGAAGCGCTGTTGGGGCGCAGCCCCTTTGAGCTGTCCGGCGGACAGAAGCGCCGCGTAGCCGTGGCGGGCGTTATGGCCATGAAGCCCCGTATCCTCGTCCTGGACGAGCCTGCGGCCGGCCTCGACCCCGAGGGACGGGATGAGATCCTGTCCGAGGTGAAGGACTACCACAAAAAGACCGGCACCACGGTGCTTCTGGTCTCCCACAGCATGGAGGACATTGCCAAGTATGCCGACAAGGTGCTGGTGATGAGCCGGAAGAAGATCGCCATGTACGACACGGTGGAGAAGGTCTTTGCCCGCGCTCCCGAGCTGCTGGAACTGGGCCTCTCCGTGCCGCAGGTGACGAAGATCTTCCTCAAGCTGCGGGAGATGGGCGTGGACGTCCCGGCGGACGTCTACACCATCCCCTACGCCGTCAAGATGATCCTGGCGGCAAAAGCCCGGCGGGATGCAGGGGAGACCCTCGTCTTACCCCGGAATGAAGAACAGAAAGGGGGTGCAGCCGGATGCTGAGAGATATTACCATCGGCCAGCACTTCCCCGGCAACAGCCTCGTCCATCGGTTTGACCCCCGGCTCAAGCTGGTGCTGACCATCCTGTATATCGTGCTGCTCTTTGCGGCGTCCAACCCGCTGGGCCTTGCGCTTTCGCTGATTTTCCTCGCCGTGATGTACGCAGTGGCGAAAATCCCCTTCAAGCTCATCCTCAAGAGCCTGAAGCCCATCTTCCCCATCATCGTCTTTACGGCGGTGCTGAACCTCTTCTTTGTCTCGGGCGAGGGCGACCCGGTGTTCAAGCTCGGATTTCTGACCGTTTACGCGGAGGGCATCCGGTATGCTGTACTGATGGCGGTGCGCGTCATGGCCCTCATCGCAGGCACGAGCCTTTTGACCTACACCACCAGCCCCATCGTCCTGACGGACGCCATCGAGCAGCTGCTCAAGCCTCTTGGCAGGCTCCGCTTCCCGGTGCATGAGCTGGCCATGATGATGAGCATCGCGCTGCGGTTCATCCCTACCCTCATCGAGGAGACCGACAAGATCATGAACGCCCAGAAAGCCCGTGGTGCGCAGCTGGACAACGGCAAGATGACCGAGCGCATCAAGGCGTTGGTCCCGGTGCTGGTGCCACTGTTCATCTCGGCTTTCCGCCGCGCCGACGAGCTGGCCATGGCCATGGAGTGCCGCTGCTATCGCGGCGGCGACGGACGCACCCGCCTCAAGGTGCTGCGGTGCGAAAAGCAGGATTATATCGACCTTGCAGTGTGCATTGCGTGTTTTGCGGCGATCCTCGCTTCGAGGGTGGTGTTCCCGAATTTCTAAGGTGCGATAGATATGTTCTCTTTTGCGCGCCAAAAGAGAACCAGAAAAGCACCAGCGTCGCGCGCCTGTGCGCGGGGCAGAGCGCTTTTTCATTAAGGCTAATGTTCTCTTTTGATGTCAAAAGAGAACCAGAAAACCACCAGCGATTTCGACGCGCTGGATCCACGAATCAAGGGCTGCTCGCCCTTGATAATCCCAAAGAGGATGTCGAAACGGAAAAAAGCTAGCCGCTTCGCTAAACGCTTTTTTCTCGTTTCTCCGATTTTGAATGATACGAACGGGGAAGTTGTAATTTCATTGATGAACTATCTTCTTACTTTAGCATACGACGGCACGAACTACTGCGGGTTTCAGGTGCAGCCCAACGGGCGGAGCGTAGCTGCTGTGTTTCAGGACGCCTTGGAGGCGGTGCTGGGCTGTCGGCCCGACATCAAGGGCTGCAGCCGCACCGACGCCGGCGTCCACGCGCTGGGCTTCATGCTCAACTTCCACGCCGACACCCGCATCCCGGCGGCAAAGCTGCCGCTGGCGCTGAACCAGCATCTGCCCCCGGACATCCGGGCGCTGGAAGCGCGGGTGGTGCCGGACGATTTCCACGCCCGCTATGCGGCCCACACCAAGACCTATCTCTACCGCATCCACAACAGCCCGATCGACTCGCCCTTTGCTGCGCGGTATTATACCAAAGTGCCGGGGCGGCTGGACGCGGACAGGATGCAGCAGGCGGCGCAGTATTTTGTGGGAAAGCACGATTTCCTCGCCCTCTGCGCCTCGGGCAGCTCGGCTGCGGCTCACGGCGACACCGTGCGCACCATCACGGCCTGTGACGTCCAGCGCCGGGGCGACGACATCGACATCACGGTGACGGCGGACGGATACCTTTACAACATGGTGCGCATCCTTGCAGGCACCCTCTGTGAGGCCGGTGCGGGGCGTCTTGTGCCTGAGGCCGTGCCGGGCATCCTCGCCAGCCGCGACCGCAAAAACGCCGGGCCGACGCTGGCGGCGAAAGGGCTTTTCCTCAAGAGCGTGGACTACGACACGCCCATAGAATAACGCAAACACGACCGATGCTCCCGGAGGGAAAACGCCCCTTTGGGAGCACTGTCATTGCACGAAGGGACAGGAGAGTATGAGAAAAAGACAGCGCGGCCCCCGGCCTGTGTCGGACGAGCCGCTTTCGGCGGGCCGGGTCGAATACCTCGAGCAGGCCCGCGAGCGGGTGCGGAACCGGCGCATCCGACGCACGGCACTCATCGTCGTGGCACTGACGCTGGTGGTGCTGTTCACCACCGGCATCGTGGGCAGCTCTGTGGCCATGGCCAAGGACTGGGCCGACACCGCCCGCATCCTGCTCTTCCCCGGCACGGGCTGGCCCCAGCAGACCGGCGTCATGGAGGTGAAACAGCTTGCCGCCATGAACAGCAGCTTTGTGGAGCTGGGCGAGGAAGGGTGCGTGGTCTGGTCCCGCACCGGCACCCGGCTCAACTCCATCCAGAGCGGCTACGCCCGCCCTGCGCTGGCTGTGGGCAAGAACCGCTTTGTGCTCTACAACCGCTCGGGCAATGAGCTGCGGGTGGAGAGCCGAACCCAGAATCTCTACACCAAGACGATGGAGAGCAGCATCACCCTCTGTGCCATGGCCGACAACGGCACGCTGGCCGTCGTCACAGAGGACCCCGGCAGCGCGGCCCGGCTTCGGGTCTACTCGTCCTCAATGGAGCAGCTGCTGAGCTGGAGCCTCACCATCGCCGACGGCACCCCGCTGCGGCTGGCCTTTTCGCCGGATGGGCGGCGGCTGGCAGTGGCGGCGGTGACGGTGAACGGCGGCCAGATGGTCACGAATTTCTATGTCGTCACCCTGGCGCAGGGCGACCCCCTGCTGGTGGGCAGCGGAAGCGGCGCGGCCCAGTGGCTGAGCTGGACCGGTTCCCAGAGCATCCTGGCCGTCTGCGACAGCCGCGCTGTCCTCTACAACGCATCGGGCGGAGAGCGGGCAGCCTATGACTTTACCGGGCAGACCCTCCGGGACATCTCGGTGGACGCTTCGGGCAATACTGCCCTTCTGCTGGCCTCCGGCCAGCTCTGTCAGGCCGTGATGCTGGGCCGTGATCTCGGCGTCGAGAACACCACGCAGGTGCAGGCGTCCAACCGCATCGTCCGCTCCGGTGCGCAGTTCTATCTGCTCACTGATACAGGGGTGGAGTGCCTTTCCACCGACGGCACCTCCCAGTGGACCCAGAGCCTTTCGGCCCGCCCGCAGGGTCTGCTGGCCGACCGCAGGCAGCTGCTGGTCTTCTGCGGCAATACGGTGCAGGGATTGACCCCGCCTGCAGCGGAAAACAACGCTCAAAGCAATACATAATAAGGAAAACAAGATATGTTCAAGAATCCGTCATTTCTTTTTGATATAGTATGTACCGTGGTCTGGCTGCTTCTGGCTGTGCGCTATGCCCGCAAGGGCTTTCTCGCAGCCAGTGTCCAGCTGGGCGGGAATGTCTTCAGCCTCGTGGGCGCCCGGGTCTTTTCGGGCTGGGCGGCTGCCGAGGTGTTCCAGCGCTTTCTGGCCGGGAGCTTCCGTACCCAGATCGCCGAGAGCATCTCGGCCGGAGGAGTCGTGGACCTGACCGGCATCGCGGACAAGTACGCGGGCTTTCTGCCCGAGGGCTTCCGCGCCTCCATCGTGGAGACCTGCGAGCGCTCCATCTCGGCTGTGCTCAGCGACAACGCCGTGGTGCTGGCGGACGCCATCGTCCAGAAGGTGCTGGCTCCGCTGCTCACGCCGGTCATCTCGGTCGTGCTCTTTTTCGTGGCCTTTGCCCTGCTGCGGATGCTGGTGAGTATGCTGGTCACTGTGCTGGGCCTCGTCAACCGGCTGCCGGTCATCGGCACCGTCAACCGCTGGCTGGGCTGGGTCACCGGCTGTGTCGCCAGCACCATGGACATCTATCTGGTGCTCTGCGTGGTGTGGGCCGTCATCGTCATCACCGGCGGCAATCTGACCGTCCTGAACGATACGGTCATGAGCGGCAGCCTTTACTATAAAGCATTCAATCTGTTCAACCCCTTCCTGTAAAAGGGAGCTTTAGGAGGAACCTATATGGTCTGCAATCGCTGTCAGAAACGTCCGGCCATCATCTTCGTCCAGCGGATGGAGAACGGCCAGATGAAAAATGAGGGCTTTTGCCTGCACTGTGCGCGTGAGCTGCACATCAAGCCGGTGGAAGACCTGATGAAGCAGTTCGGGATGTCCGACGAGGACATGGATAACATGGAAAACCGGATGGAGAGCATGATGGATGAGATGGGGGACGCGAACCCCCTCTCCCTCATGATGAATATGGGCCAGCCCATGGGCGGCGAGGAGAACGAAGGGGACGACGACCTTGTCCCCGGCTCCAGCGCTACCTTCCCGCTGGGCGTCAAGGCGGAGGGCGATGCCGGAAACAGCAAAAAGGCCCAGAAGAACGGCAAAAAGCCGCCCCGCCGCAAATTCCTCGACACCTACTGCGAGAACCTGACCCGCAAAGCCCGGGAAGGCAAGCTCGACGACATCGTGGGCCGCGACCGCGAGATCTACCGCACCATCCAGATCTTGAGCCGCCGCCAGAAGAACAACCCCTGCCTCATCGGTGAGGCGGGCGTCGGCAAGACGGCCATCGCCGAGGGCATCGCGGAGCGCATCGCCAGGGGCAATGTCCCTGTGGGCCTGAAGGATAAGGAAATCTTCCTGCTGGATCTGACCAGCCTCGTGGCCGGCACCCAGTTCCGCGGCCAGTTCGAGCAGCGGGTCAAGGGCCTGCTGAGCGAGGTCAAGGCCGCCGGCAACATCATCCTGTTCATTGACGAGATCCACACCATTACTTCCGCCGGTGAGAGCGAGGGCGCCATGAACGCGGGCAATATCCTCAAGCCCGCCCTCTCCCGCGGTGAGATCCAGGTCATCGGCGCCACCACCTTCAACGAGTACCGCAAGTATATCGAGAAGGACCAGGCCCTTGAGCGCCGCTTCCAGCCCGTCCGCGTGGAAGAGCCCAGCGTGGCCGATACGCTGGCCGTCATGAACGGCATCAAGAAGTATTACGAGGAGCACCACCATGTGCAGGTGGATGCCGATGTGCTGAGCGCCATCGTTACCCTCAGTGAGCGGTATATCACGGACCGCTACCTGCCCGATAAGGCCATCGACCTGCTGGACGAAGCCTGCGCCTGCTGCAATCTCGCCCACCCGGTCATCTCGGAGTATCTCGAGATGCAGAAGGAGCTGGACGGCCTCAGACAGGAAGAGGCGGACATGGAGTCCTCCGACGTCAATGAGGCCATCGATTACGAGCAGGTGGCCCAGCGGAAGACCCGCATCGCCAAGCTCGAGGCAGAGCTGCCCGCAAAGCAGGCTGCTGCCAGCGAGATAAAAGTGACCATGGACGATGTGGCCAAGGTCATCGAGCTGTGGACGGGCATCCCGGCGGTGAAGATCCAGGAGACGGAGTTCGTCAAGCTGGCCGGGCTGGAAGCGGAGCTGAAAAAGAAGATCATCGGTCAGGACGAGGCTGTCCATCTGGTGGCACAGGCCGTCAAGCGGAGCCGCGCCGACCTGTCGGGCCGCCGCCGTCCCGCAAGCTTCATCTTCGTCGGCCCCACCGGTGTCGGCAAGACGGAGCTGGTCAAGCAGCTGGCAAACCAGCTCTTCGACGGCCCCGACCCGCTCATCCGTCTCGACATGAGCGAGTATATGGAGAAATATGCGGTGTCCCGCATGATCGGTTCGCCTCCGGGCTATGTGGGCTACGAGGAGGCCGGCCAGCTCACCGAAAAGGTGCGCCGCCGCCCCTACAGCGTGGTGCTGTTCGATGAGATCGAAAAGGCCCACCCCGACGTTATGAACATCCTGCTCCAGATCCTCGACGAGGGCAAGATCAACGATGCACAGGGCCGGACGGTGGACTTCTCCAATACGGTCATCTGCATGACCTCCAACGCCGGCAGCAGCGACAAGACGACCTCCGGCCTCGGCTTCAACAAGAGCGAGGAGCAGCTGAGTGAGGAAAAGACCCGCAAGGCTCTGAGCCAGTTCCTGCGGCCTGAGTTCCTTGGCCGTGTGGATGAGGTCATCGCCTTCAAGCCGCTGAGCCAGCAGACGCTGGAAGGCATCGCGGCTCTCATGCTGGATGAGTACAAGCCCAGCATGGAGGCCAAGGGCATCGCCTACAGCTACACCCCGGCGGCTCTCTCTGCCCTCGTGGCCAAGAGTCAGGGCGGCAAATTTGGCGCCCGCGACCTGCGCCGCGTCATCCGCAAGGCTGTGGAGGACCCCGCCGCCGAGCGCATCATCGACGGAACCCTGAAAGCGGGCGGCAGCCTGACGGTGGATGCCGAGAATGGTGAAGTTATCTTGAAGTGAATTCTTGACTTTTCTGTACGATCGCATATAATAAAGACAGAAAGACAATGAATTCGTGCATAGAATTCACACCAAAAGAAGAAAACCCCTTCCTGGAGTTGCCGCTCCAAAGAAGGGGTCTTCTTTTTAGTGCTTACAGTCCTTGTTCAGCATTCTGTCAAGCCACTTGCTGATGAGATTCGAAGTCACACCAGCTGCGACAGATACCATGAAAGACAACATCTCGTGCATAGGACACACCTCCCTTCCCAATGAAATTGGGTCGGTAAGGACCGTGAGACGATTATAACATATAATTCGACCAAAAGATACAGTAAACGGCACTCCGAAGCAGTTCGGAGTGCCGTTTGTCATAGGCAGACTTAGTCGAGGGAGACCGGGAACTCGGGCTTGTTGGCCATACGGGCATTGGTGCGGCCCTCGGGGATGATCTCGCCGGCGGCGGTCAGCGCCAGCTTGGTGAGGGTGGGGCCTACCAGCTCATACACCAGCACCGAGAAGAGCACGACGTTGCGCACCATGTGGCCGTCGGAAAGCTCAGCGGCCTCGGCTGCCATGCCCAGCGCCACGCCAGCCTGCGGCAGCAGGGTTGATGCCGAGGTACTTCTGGATGTTGTGGCTGCAGTGGGTGGCCCGGCCGCTGACGAAGGCGCCGGAAATTTTGCCCAGAGAGCGGAAGGCGATGTACACCACGCCGATGAGGAGCACCAGCGGGTCGGAGAGGATGTTCAGATCCAGCTCTGCACCGCTGAGCACGAAGAAGAGGATGTTCACCGGCGACACCCAGCGGTCGAGGCGGTCCATCAGCTCGTCGGAAGTGGGGCAGATGTTGCAGAACACCGTACCGGTCATCATGCAGACCAGCAGCAGCGAGAAGCCGCAGTGCAGCGGCCCGATGTCGAAGGTGACCATGGACAGGCCCACCGTCAGAAGCACGAAGGCCACGGAAAGGCTCATGCGCTTGGAGCGGGAGTGAAAATAAATTTCAAGCTGGTTGAGCGCGAAGCCCGCCGCAGCGCCCAGACCCAGCGAGAAGATGATCTCCACCACCGGCTCCACCAGAATACTGATGGCGTCGATGCGGCCCTGCTCGAGGGCGTTGGCAATGCCGAAGGAGGCGGAGAAGAGCACGAGGCCCACGGCGTCGTCGATGGCGACCACCATCAGCAGCAGGCGGGTGAGGGGGCCGTCGGCCTTGTACTGCTTGACGACCATCAGGGTGGCGGCAGGGGCCGTGGCTGCTGCGATAGCACCCAGCGTGATGGCCGAGGCCATGGAGATGATGTCGGGCCGGATGAAGTGCAGGATGACCAGCGCCGCATCCACGAGGGCGGTGGTCATGACGGCCTGTAAAATGCCGACCGTGATGGCCTGTTTGCCCATGCTCTCAAGAGCCGAGAGACGGAACTCATTGCCGATGACGAAGGCGATGAAGCCCAGCGCCACCTGGGTGATGATGGACAGGCTGTCCACCTGCTCGAGGGTGCCGAAGCCGATGCCAAAATTACTCAGGCCCAGACGCCCCAGAAAGAAAGGCCCCAGCAGCAGGCCCGCCAGCAGATACGATGTGACCGCCGGCAAATGGACCGCCTTTGCGAGGCGCGACATCAAAAGACCTGCGATGAGCGCCGCGGAAAGGCAGATGAGAAGCTGTTCCATGCGATATTGCGGGCAGCAGCACGATACCGACGCGCAGCCGCCCTTTCCTCCTTTTTCTCAGTCGGGCGCGTTTTCTTGCTGCTTGCCAAAAGCCCAAAAAACACAGCACAGTAATAAATTATACTATTCCACTTTCTAAAAAGCAACATCTTTTCAGGCGGCAAAATTGAAGATTCCTTAACAAATGGCCGAAAAAGGCAAAAAAACAGGGCCGCTGCCTGCGCAGCGGCCCTGTTGTATGCAACAATCGTGAATTTAGTTGAACTTGAAGATCTTCCGTGCGATGCGGTAGCCGCCCACCACGATGGCGTCGCCCTTGGGGAAGGGCAGGTTGGTCACGCCGCCAAAGCCGAAGCGGATGGAGCGGTAGACTGCGGCGCTGGTGTGCTCGCGCAGATACTGCCACAGGCCCTTCTGCTTTTCTTTCGCCTCGGCGCTGCCGTCCAGCAGCAGGAAGATGTCGCTGACGGCCATCATCATGGAGAGGTAGTGGAGCATATAGGCCCGCAGTTTCTTCTCGCCCTTGAGGGCGTCGAGATCCTGGCAGTCGATCATGTGCCGGGTGACCCGGAGCTGCTGGTCCACGCGCTTGACCATGATGCTCTCGTTGACGCTCTGGTCGGCGCGGCCGATGAAGTAGCGGTAGAGGTCGAGGTCCATATAATACATGGTCTTGACGAAAGGCAGAGGCTGGTAGACGAAGATGTTGTCCACGTAGAAGGTGTGCTTGGGCAGCACCATGCCGCACTGACGCAGCACCTCAGTGCGGTACATGACCGAGTGCATCAGCAGGTTCTGGTCGGGGCGGAAGTGGCCGACGTGCATCCAGGTGAACAGGCGCTCCTGCGGGAAGATGTTGGTGTACCGCACAGTGTGGCTGGTGCCGTCCTCGGTGTGCTCGTAGACATAGTTGCAGATCATGAGGTCGGGGGCGGTGCCACGGGTCACGAGGGTGTGCAGGCGGGACAGCACCTTCTGAAGGGCGTCGGTGTCCAGCCAGTCGTCGCTGTCCACGACCTTGTAGTAGAGGCCGGTGGCGTTGCGGATGCCCTGATTGACGCCCTCACCGTGGCCGCCGTTCTCCTGATGGATGGCCTTGACGATGGTGGGGTACTTGGCAGCGTACTCGTCGCAGATGGCCGGGGTCTCGTCCTTCACGGAACCGTCGTCCACGAGGATGATCTCGGCCTGCTCCCCGGCGGAGAGCAGCGTTTCGATGCAGTGGCGCATATATGCCGCCGAGTTGTAGCACGGGACGGCAAAGGTGATGAGTTTCTGTTGCATAAAAATAAGCTCCTTATCGTGCTTGCCCGGCCATGTTCAGAACAAAATGGGCCGGAGATGGAGATATGTATTCTTATTATAGCATTTTCGCGCACAAAAAGCTAGGAACACCAGCAAATACCTGCCAAAAAACGACGCCAGAAGAGCGTTCCGATACCATTTCGGGCCGCGCTGTGCTATAATAATACGGATACAGATTTGAAAAACGCAGGAGGCACCCATGGCAGACCCGCATTCTATCTTGAAAAAAGTTTTTGGCTACGACAGTTTCCGCCCCGGGCAGGAGGACATCGTCCGGCGGCTGCTGGACGGGCAGGATGTGCTGGCGGTGATGCCCACCGGTGCGGGCAAATCCATCTGCTATCAGGTGCCGGCCCTGCTTCTGCCGGGAATCACCATCGTGGTGTCGCCGCTGGTGAGCCTGATGAAGGACCAGGTGGGGGCGCTGGTGCAGGCGGGGGTGGCGGCGGCCTTCCTTAACAACAGCCTCACCGACAACCAGAAGGCCCTCATGCTCCGCCGCGCCCGGGAGGGCTGGTATAAGATCATCTATGTGGCCCCGGAGCGGCTGGAAATGCCGGGCTTCCAGCGCTTCGCGCAGGAAAAGCTCATCAGCATGGTGACGGTGGACGAGGCCCACTGCATCAGCCAGTGGGGGCAGGACTTCCGCCCCAGCTATCTGCGCATCAAGGCGTTCGTGGACAGCCTGCCGAATCGCCCGGTGGTGGGCGCGTTCACGGCCACGGCGACGGCCCGGGTACGGGACGACATCCGCAGCCACCTCGAGCTCCATCAGCCCTATGAGGTGACGACCGGCTTCGACCGGCCCAACCTCTACTTCGAGACGCGCCGCGCCCTGCCCAGCCAGAAGCCGAAGGAGCTGCTGGACCTTGTGCTCCGGGAGGGCGACAACGCGGGCATCGTCTATTGCAGCACCACGAAGCAGGTGGACGAGACGGCCCGCCTGCTCCAGAGCCGGGGCATCCGGGCAGCGGCCTACCATGCCAAGCTGGATGCGGACACCCGGCGGAAGAATCAGGACGATTTCCTCTACGACCGCGTTCAAATCATGGTGGCGACCAACGCCTTCGGCATGGGCATCGACAAGCCCAACGTCCGGTTCGTCATCCATTACAATATGCCCAAGGATCTGGAGAGCTACTATCAGGAGGCGGGCCGCGCGGGCCGCGACGGTCTGCCGTCCCGCTGCATCCTGCTTTATTCCGGCACGGATGTGCGCACCATCCGCTTCTTCATCGACAAAGAGATGGAAGCGGACAACGGCCTGCCCGCCGACGTCAAAGCCGAGGCCGCCCGCAAGGCGGAAGAGCGGCTCAAGTATATGACCTTCTACTCCACCACCTCGAAGTGCCTGCGGCGGTTCATGCTGAACTATTTCGGCGAGGCCGCACCTGAAAAGTGCGGCAACTGTTCCTGCTGCCTCTTTGCCGAGCAGAACGCGCAGGAGGTGGAACAGCGCGCTGCCGCCGCGAAGCAGAGGGCCGCGGCCAACTCCCGGCGGCTGTCGGCCCGCCGTGCTGCTGCCGGCGGCGACCTCAGCGAGGCAGACGAGAAGCTGCTGACCGCGCTCTACGCCCTCCGCAAGCGTCTTGCAGCGAAGCAGAATGTTCCGGCCTACATGGTGTTCAGCGACGCGACCCTCCGCGAGATGGTCCAGAGCAAGCCCCTGAGCATGGATGAGTTTTTGAACATCACCGGCGTCGGCGAAAAGAAAGCCGCCCGCTATGGCATGGCCTTCCTGCGGGCCATTGAGGATATGGTGGGAAGCAGAGAATAAGAAAAAGCGCAGATCTTCCACGAGCGGAGAGGCTCGTTGTGGAAAATCTGCGCTTTTTATTTATCATTCCATCGTATGGGTGGAGAACACTTTTTCGTCCTGCCACCACACCGGCTGCCCGGCGGCGAGGGACTTGGGAACATCCAGCAGACGCTGGTTCCGACTGCCCCGGAAGCGGAGGGAGATGTCGTGCTCAGCCTCCACGAAGCGGCCATCCACCAGCACATCCAGCAGACTCAGCAGCTCGTCGGTGACTTCGCACCGCGCGTGGCAGGGGACTTTGCCGGTCAACTGCTCCCAGGTGTAGCCGGAGTAGCACCAGACCGTTTTCTTCGGGTAAAGGGCTTTGAAATTTTGCACGAAGGTCACCAGCTCCCGCTGGTTCTCCGGCTCCATCGGCTCGCCGCCCAGCAGGGAGAGACCCGTGATATAGTCCGGCTTGCAGGAGGCGAACACCTCGTTGCGGACGGGCTTATCGAAGGGCTGGCCATAGCCGAAATCCCATGCCACCTCGTTGAAGCAGCCGGGGCAGTGGTGGCGGCAGCCGGAAACGAAGACGCTGGTGCGGACGCCCGGCCCGTTGGCGATGTCGTAATATTTAATAGTCGCGTAGTTCATAAATCAGACCTGAAAGCAGAGCACGCTGCTTTGCCTTGCAATTTTTTTGTGCTTGGGTAGCTTGCCAATGGCTTTCACCTTGGGAGAGCTGGCGCGAAGCGCCTGAGAGGGTCACAAGTGCAACACCCGATCCTTGATCTCCTGCGTCCGGCCCTGGTTCCAGAACTGGGTGCCGATATAGCCGCAGGTGCGGCGGGCGACATTCAGCTTGTTCTGGTCACGGTTGCCGCACTTAGGGCATTCCCACACCAGCTTGCCGTCGTCCTCGACGATCTTGATCTCGCCGTCGTAGCCGCAGCACTGGCAGTAGTCGGACTTGGTGTTCAACTCGGCGTACATGATGTTGTCGTAGATGAACTGCAGCACGCTCATGACCGCCTCGAGGTTGTCCTGCATATTGGGGACTTCCACATAGCTGATGGCACCGCCCGGAGACAGCTTCTGGAACTCGCTCTCAAACTTCAGCTTGGTGAAGGCGTCGATGTGCTCGGAGACATGGACGTGGTAGCTGTTGGTGATATAGTTCTTGTCGGTGATGCCGGGGACGATGCCGAACCGCTTCTGCAGGCACTTGGCGAACTTGTAGGTGGTGGATTCCAGCGGGGTGCCATAGAGGGAGTAGTCCATGTTTTCGGCCTTCTTCCACTCGTTGCACTTGTCGTTCATGTGCTGCATCACGCTGAGGGCGAAGGGCTTTGCGCCGGCGTCGGTGTGGCTCTTGCCGGTCATATACTTTACGCACTCATACAGGCCGGCGTAGCCGAGGCTGATGGTGGAGTAGCCGCCGAAGAGCAGCTTGTCGATCTTCTCGCCCTTCTTGAGGCGGGCCAGTGCGCCGTACTGCCACAGGATGGGGGCGGCGTCGCTGGGGGTGCCCAGCAGGCGCTTGTGGCGGGCCTGCAGAGCACGATGGCAGAGGGCCAGACGCTCGTCGAATATCTTCCAGAACTTATCAAAGTTGCCGCCGGAGCTGAGGGCCACGTCCACCAGATTGATGGTCACGACGCCCTGATTGAAGCGGCCATAATACTTGGGCTTGCCGGTCTCGGGGTCAACATAGGGGGTCAGGAAGCTGCGGCAGCCCATGCAGGTGTAGCAGTGGCCCTCGCCGTTTTTGTCCACCTTCAGCTCGAGCATCTTCTTCTCGGAGATATAGTCGGGGACCATCCGCTTGGCGGTACACTTGGCAGCCAGCTCGGTCAGGTAGTAGTAGGGGTCGCCGGGGTGGATGTTGTCCTCTTCCAGCACGTAGATGAGTTTGGGGAAGGCGGGGGTGATCCAGACACCGGCCTCATTCTTCACACCCTGATAGCGCTGACGGATGGTCTCCTCGATGATGATGGCGAGGTCAGCTTTCTCCTGCGCATTGCGGGCTTCGCCCAGATACATGAACACGGTGATGAAGGGGGCCTGACCGTTGGTGGTCATGAGGGTGACGACCTGATACTGGATGGTCTGGACGCCGCGGTTGATCTCGCTGCGCAGGCGGCGCTCCACGATCTCACGCTTGCGCTCGGCGGAGACATCCAGACCCTCCATCTCGGCCTCGACCTCGGCAGCGATCTTCTTGCGGGAGACGTCCACGAAGGGGGCAAGATGGGTCAGGCTGATGCTCTGACCGCCATACTGGTTGGAAGCCACCTGTGCAATGATCTGGGTGGCGATGTTGCAGGCGGTGGAGAAGCTGTGGGGCTTCTCAATATAGGTGCCGGAGATGACGGTGCCGTTCTGGAGCATATCGTCCAGATTGACGAGGTCACAGTTGTGCATGTGCTGGGCAAAATAGTCGGAGTCGTGGAAGTGGATAAGGCCTTCCTGATGCGCTTTAACGATCTCCGGGTCCAGCAGCAGGCGGGCAGTCAGGTCTTTGGAGATCTCACCGGCCATATAGTCGCGCTGGACGCTGTTGACGGTGGGGTTCTTGTTGGCGTTCTCCTGCTTGACTTCTTCGTTCTGGCACTCGATGAGGCTCAGGATGCGCTCGTCGGTGGTGTTGGTCTGGCGCTTGAGGCTCTGGATATAGCGGTAGGTGATATAGTGGCGGGCGATGTCATGGGCCTTGATGTCCATGAGCTGGTTTTCCACCATATCCTGTACCTCTTCCACGCTGACAGCGCGGTTGAGTGCCTGACACTGGTCGGTCACAGCTGCGGCGATGTCAGTGATCTGCTCTCGGGAGAGACGGGCCTTGCCGCCTACCGAATCGCTGGCCTTGGTGACAGCGGTGATGATCTTGGTAATATCAAAAGGCACTTCCGCACCGTTGCGTTTGATGATCTTCATAGCGCTCCTCCTGTTTCGCGTATACAGTGTGAACGGGTGTCTCCTGATACAAGAGGCACCCGCAACTCTCATTGGTCGTTAATACTATCATATCACTATTTAGTGATATGTCAATGGAAGAACCACTACATTTTGTGTTTTGTAGCTTTCGCCAAAAATAGAGGAAAATTTCCGGAACAAAATTTGAGACGAAACCTCTTGACAATCTGCACAAAGGAAGTAGTGCTTTCCGCAGGGTAATAAAGGCCATTGTCTATACTGTGCCCCTTTATATAATACATTATATAAGACAAAAGAATTTACCTGAAGAATCCAAGAGGATGAAGCGGATTTGAGTCAGCGCGAAAAAACCTGAAAAAACTTGCAAAAAAGTGTTGACATCCGGCCCGGCGTATGGTATTATACTTGAGCGCCAAGCGCTGAGACAAAAGAATGACTTCTGAGTCCCAGCTGGAAGTAAAGCGAAAAGAACCAATAGACGTCCGAAAGTTCCGGCCAGCGCCGAGAAACCGAGAACGCTCCAAGTTCGATAAGAAACGAAAAACTTCGAAAAAAGAGCTTGACAAAAAATCACTTCTGTGATAA